>Ga0118677_10005289_pt1 | contig 22702 bp, 19 predicted proteins | sample AliMusrvi5mmetaG_FD_86154 | JGI IMG/M metagenome (GOLD analysis project Ga0118677, IMG submission 86154)
GGCCCATGGCATCAACATCAGCGGTGTACTCAGGTGATTCAAAAGAAACGGCTACGTGTGACTGCGCACCTAAGTTGTAGATCTCATCAGGCTGGCACTCTTGAATAATCCGCACCAGATTGCTAGTGTCGGTTAAATCACCATAATGCAAAATCAGATCACGATGATTGACGTGGGGATCTTGATAAAGATGGTCAATGCGGTCGGTATTAAATGAAGAAGCGCGACGCTTAATGCCGTGAACAATGTAGCCCTTCTCCAATAAAAACTCAGCCAGGTAAGAACCATCTTGACCCGTGATACCCGTGATGAGGGCGACTTTTTTCTGATTGATCATCCATCTTCTCTCTTCATTAATTTTTAATCTTTAAATTCTTTGCTTGTTGACTTCTTTAATGACTTTGTTACTTATTGGCTTGATATTACTAGCTACGCCCATAAGTATCTTCAAAGCGCACGATGTCGTCTTCACCTAGATAGCTGCCTGATTGCACCTCAATGATTTCAAGTGGCGTCTTACCAGGGTTGGCTAAGCGATGGGTTTGGCCTTGCGGGATGTAAGTACTTTGATTTTCTGTAAGCATAATCACCTGATCACCATTGGTAATCTCTGCAACACCCTTGACCACAATCCAATGCTCTGCACGGTGATGATGCATTTGTAGGGATAGGCTCGCACCTGGTTTTACCTGAATGCGTTTTACCTTAAAGCGCTCTCCTTCATCCACACTGTCATACCAACCCCAAGGTCTTGCGACCTTGCGATGCAAATTCTTTTCTTCACGCTTTTGCGTTTCTAATTGGTTGACGATATTTTTAACATCTTGACTCTTTGAGCGATCAGCCACCATCACCGCATCAGCAGTTTCAATGATGATGAGATTCTCAACCCCTACAGCGCTGACTAACCGGCTACTAGCATGCACTAAGGAGTTCTTGGAATTCGTTAGCAAGGTATCACCTGAAGTGACATTACCTTGCCCATCTTGTTTGCCTACTTGCCAGACCGCATCCCAAGCGCCTAAGTCATTCCAACCAGCATCGAGCTCTACCATCTGAATAGGGAAAGCAGATTGGGGACACTTTTCAATCACGGCATAGTCAATCGATTCACTGGGAATCGCATTAAATGCGGCTTTACCGGGACGCATAAATTGGGCATCACCAGAGGCGTCGCTTGTTTTGGCTTCCCAAGATGTTTGAGTGGCAGCCAAAATATCCGGACGGAACTCTTTTAAGGCAGCTAACCAAACGCTAGCCTTCAGAACAAACATGCCGCCGTTCCAGAAGTAGCCACCCTCTTCTAAATATTGTTTAGCAGTTGAGGTATTGGGTTTTTCGACAAAGCGCTCAACGGTAAATTCACCTGAATTTTTTCCAGCTTCATTGCTTTTGGTTTTGATGTAGCCGTAACCAGTTTCAGGAGCGCTTGGGGTGATACCCAAAATGGCAATGGCACCTTCCTCTGCAATGCTCACGGCTTGACGTAAAGCTTTAGTAAAGGCTGAGCCATTTTGAACAGTTTGATCTGCGGGCGTTACCACCAAAATAGGATCACTTCCTTCATCTTGTGCGTACAGAGCGGCCAGCGTTAATGCAGGAGCGGTATTTCTGCCAGAAGGTTCGAGCAATAAAGTGGCGTGGACATTTTTAAGTTCACGTAACTGATCTAGAGCCAAGAAGCGATGGTCTTCATTGGTGACAATCACGGTGCGGCCAAGTGCCGTCTGTGCATCGCCAATTGTGTGAATGCGCTCAATAGCTTGCTGAAATAAGCTCTTACCAGAATCATCACCCGAAAGTACTAAAAACTGCTTCGGAAAGCCTGAACGAGACAGCGGCCAAAGACGCGTACCAGAGCCACCACAAAGAATGACCGGCAAGATTGGAGAATAAGTAGTATTTTGAGTCATACGATGATTAAATGATCTAGAAGCAATAATATCGTATATAGATGCCCATTTAGCTGATTAAACTCAAAAGGTGTGGAGAGGCTACCCGACCATCAAATTGATGGCTCTTACGAGCTAGAAAAATCGCTTTATCACTAGTATCAACGGGGGTGCGGTCCTTATTCCAATCGACCTCAACCAGCACGCTATTTGGCTCATATGCATAGACTCCCGTCTCCATTGCCAACAAGGTAAGCTCGGCATCAGCGTAGTGTCGATGATATTGAGGACAGAAAAAATCTCCAGCATAATTTTTATCAGCCCAGGCTCTTTTGGCCAGACCAAAACCTGCTAGTGCACCAGCCCACTTGCCATCGTTAAAACCAAGCAAACACTGTTGCTCGCCCAAGGCTTCAACTGCTAGTTTTAACCAGTCCCGACCGGCAAAAGCATCTTGCGCTACATAAGCAAAGTAAGTACTTTGTGTTGCCTTAAAAATAAGATTCACGATGGCATTAAATCCAATGCCCTCTTCATCATGAACCGACAAAATCATGCCGTGATAATTGGCGCGTTGCGCCATGAGTTTTGCAGCTTGCTGTGCTTGGATTGCTTTGGTAAAAGGCAAAGCAATGACAACTCCATCCACCGATAGCGGTTGTTGAGCAAGATTAATCAGTTGAGCAACAGAAAAGTAATCATGCAACATGAGCAGTATGTCTCTCGCAAAATAATGAACCCACTTCAAGAACCTGAATTGCTGTACCCATTGCAAGCGCTTCACGGGCAGTCAAACCGCTATTGTAGGGAAAAGTATCAATCATGACCGCATGCGCGTTGACGGCCTGCAGGGCTTCTTCGTGCGAGCTAGGAATAATGAATTCCGCAGCAGTAGCAAGATCGCCCAAGCCCGCTAATATGCGTTCTTTCACCTGGGGATGGCGGTACTGCCGGTGAATAAAAACCTTCTTTCCTGGCATAGTTCTTAAGCGCTCTAAAAAAGGTTGAGAAACTTTGGCAGGGTTTGCAAAGATACAAGGCGTATCCGATTTATGGCGATGCTTTTTGGGTAAATAAGATGGTGGTACGTAAGTTGCATATGAACCAGAAATCTGAATCAATGGTTCGCTATACAAACTTTGCAATGATTTAGGTGACTGCGCTACATCCCCAATCCAGCCATCAAATGTACTTAAGCCTGTGGTGACACTTTGCCCACCAACCCATTTAAATTGCTGACGAGCTGGCTTTGCTGACAGCGCCTTTAGCGCTATCGGATCCATCCATCCGCCCAGGTCATAGAGAACATCAATATCGGCTGCATGAATTTGACGCGCTAAATCCACTGCGCTCATATGCTGCACTTCAACCCATTCACTTGCTAGCGACTTAAATTCTTGAGTAGCAATATCGCTTTTATTACCCCGATTAAAGATCACAATATCGCACTCTTGAGCAATTTTTCGCCAACCGGTAATCGTCAAAAAATATACAGGAGACATAAAAAATTGGGGAGAGAGCAAAGCGACTCTAGGGCGGTACTTTCCTATACGCGCTTTAAGTGCTGGTAGCCCTAACTCAGGCAGGCGTAAGTGCTCTTGAGAGAAAGTCATAATCTCATCACTCAATTCTTGCGCAGCAGCAGGCGCATTCCAATGCGGGCGGTCATACAAGCTAGCCATTAAGGTAGTTAGCTGTGCGTCCATCTGATAATCAGGATCAGCATGCAATGGCTTTACTAAATCCCTCGCCGTATAGGGTTCTCCGAATTCATTTAAGGCAATATCCGCTAAGGCTAAACGCGCCTCGGCATTATTTTGATTGAACATCAAAGCATTCTGAAAATCAGCATGCGCTTGAGTAATCAGGTTGAGTTCTTTATGCGCTTTACCTCTGATAATCAAACTTTGCCATAGCTGGGGATTTGCCTGTAAGGCAGCAGAGCAATGCGCAATGGCTTCTTTAGGCTGGCCAAATGCTAAATACGCCAAACCCAAATTGTGTTTGAGTTCGGGTGCATGCGGCGCTAATTCAATTAATTGCCTGTAGGCGGTAATGGCTTGCGGCCACTGCGCAGCATCCCGCTTAGCATTGGCATGGGCCAGAAGTTCATTTAATGTATGCGAAGTAGACAAGCTGTGCGACAAGCAATCAGATTTAAGAAAACTTAATTTCTGTTGGTGTAATAGCTCTCAAATACTTATCGCACCACTCTTTACCATTGACTTGCGCAAAATAGAGATTACGGTAGTTAGCCCAGCACACACCCAGCCAAGCTGATTTGGTGCGATAAGCGACATCCTTCATTTCACGTAAGAGCTTGAGATGCACATTGAGTTCACGTTCGCGCTCTGGCAAGGGAATTTTGTAAGAACGTAAAGACTGTCCTTGGGTCTTCATAAAGACGGGGAAAAGACGCTCTACGATAAAGGGAACGTAAGTAGCCCCATTATGCAAATTACGCTCATCCGCCAATTTGGAATGCATTAAGTCACGCACTTTTGGCGGTAATTTTTTATTGGCCAAGCTCAATACGTTTCTCACCCAAGGTAAGTAGGCTTGCCAGAACTTGGGTGTGGCTACCATAAACTGTGTGGAAGAAAATAGGTCAGAAGAGCTAATACTCGTCAACTCTTCTACGGGTAATCCTGTGACTTCAAAGATCACTTTAGCCATTGCTAAAAACTGTGGATGTGCTGTTTCGCCCTGTTGCCAACCATTGTGAAAGAGTGCCTCATTTTGTGGAAAGGGATTACAAAAGTACACATCGTTACCGGGGTGAGATTGAATACTCTTAATCAAGTCTCCGCCGCTCATGCCAGTCATCTCAGCAAAGCGCCAAGATAAGGCGCCCCACAACTGCGCATCCTTGACGTAGTCACTCGCAAGTAATTGTTCGTAGACCGAAAATTCCTTCGTTTCCGAAGCACTCTTACTATTATCTAAACCAGAAAAGTTAGGATCTAATAAGTCGCGTTGCCACCCTTCGTAATACACCTGAAAAATACGCAAAGGCGACTTCAGAGAACCCGCAGGCTTCTTAGATAAATCCTTCTCCAGACCAGAGTCTGTTTTAGGGACCACCTCAGTGGCGGCATCGGGCAAGGCGGAGCCATTAGATTTAGCAACTCCTTTGCCGTTGGCTTTTTCCTTCGGTTTGGCGCCCATCACCTTGCTAGCCTCGGCAATCTTCTCTTTAACACTATCAGAAGCTTTGCTGCTGAGTTGCTCGTTAATTTCCTTCATGGCTTTTGCAGGGCTCAATTTGGTAGATCCTGCAGGAAAATCAGACGCTCTGGCCTTAGGAGTGATTTGGCTACTGGGTTTATCTTTGCTTGACAGTGTGGCCCTACTAGCAGCCTTGGCTGAGTGCCCCGGTTTAATCGCTGGATTTTTTTTCTGAATCGCCATAGGTTATTAACTGTAATATAAGGTGGTTGAGCAAAAAGAATAGTTCTAATCTACTATCTAATATCAATAAAAATCATTTTTTAATACTATTTAATGCAATGTTGCACCCGTCTTTCTATTAATAAAGATGGGTGAGATAATGAAATCATTCTATTCGAATTTGATATATAGGTTTACCCAAGAGCATGAATTTTTTATTTTGCGTACCAAAGCCTGAAGAAGTCTTGGCAGAAGTAAAAATTCTGCTAAAAGACGCCAAGTACTCGCAAGCGGACAGCCTTTTAAGAAAAGCCGAGAAAAAGAACATTTATCACGATGACCTCATCCTGGCGCATTCAAATGTGCATGCCCTGATGGGTAACTGTGCAGAGCAGCAAAATGAAATAAAGCGCTTTATCGCCCAAAAAGAGGGTAATGTACTGCATCACCTCAAAGCAGTCGAGTACCTGATCACCGAAGAGCATTGGGATCTGGCCCAGAAACTATTGGATCAAACAAAAGTACGCTTTCCACTCAGTGGCTTTACCCATTCAACCCAAGCCCAAATCGATTGTCATCAAGGTAGTTTTGAAGAGGCAGCCGCTGCCCTCTTAAAGAAACAAGAGCTCAAAAAATTAGACGACAGCGATATCAAGTTGGTGCACCAAATTCGTAAGGGGGCTAAAAATATCACCTCCCTCACAAGTGACTCTGCAATCACCACCCTCCTCGCTACCGAACAGGTAAGACAGATCCTGATACGGTATTACTTCGAGCGCTTTGAATCGCTAGGAGGAGATTGTGAATTTGGTTTTCACCAACGTCGTCATGGTCGCGAGCCATTGAGTTTATTTCGCTGGGGCGGCATGCCGCGTGACTCAATGATTAAGTTATTTCAAAACAAATTCAAGGATTTTGCGACTAAAGAATCATCAAAACTAAAATCAAATGTTCCTACGTTAGAAGAAGATGTAGGAGGGAGCATGGAATACTATTTTCATGACACTAATTATGAGTACATGGCTCATACTTCTATAGGAAAAAAATCAAAAGATTTTATGGAGACCGAAGATGAAGTATATGAAAGACTTCAACCTCACTTTTTAATGCTTGCACGCAAACTACATGAGGATCTAGAGGATTCAGAAAAAGGTTTCGTCTTTAAATCAAAGCCTGGGCTTAGTCATGAAGAGTGCTTTGAATTTCATGATGCCCTGTGCTCAATTGGTAACACTAAACTCATCATCGTGCTTTTAAAGCAATCAGAAAAACCTGACTATGAAATCCTCAGGCCAAATCTCGTCATTGCTAGAGTAAGCTCTTGGGGCTCAGGAACAGAAAATGCAAATAATCCTGTTGAATGGGACAATATTATCGAGGCCTCCTACAATCACTTTCTTCAACATTACCCAGAAATGGATGCTTCATAAATCATGAGTGACTCAATCAATGCAACACAAGGTGTATTCGAAATTTTTCAATCTGCTTTCAATGTACCCTCTCTGAAAATCAATCCTCAAATGGTTACGGGCGATCTCAAGGATTGGGATTCCTTTAAGAATGTAGAAATTCTATTGGCGTGCGAAGCCCGTTTTGGAATTCGATTTCGCTCTAAAGAAATTGATGCTATTCGTTCAGTGGGTGACTTGATTGCTGCTTGCGAACAGAAATTGAATGCCGCCAAGTAATCCCTTTTGCTCTGCAATAAATCAATTTGCGGATCGTCTCGCACTGATTCATCCTGATGGTGAATTCACTTACAAAGAACTTGATAAACTCGGAATTGACGCTTCTGTTGATAATCCTGATGAGGGCTTTGGTAATCAGATCCAAAGTATTCTAGGTGAACAAAGTCTTTCTGAATATGCGCAAATCTTCAGATGCTTTGTTTCAGGTAAGCCCTACTTTCCAGTAAACCCTAAATTTCCAGCGGAGCGGATTGAAAAAATTCACTCTTCAGTTAAGCAGTTTATTGATGAGAGTCGACTTGATTCGCAGTCAGATGCCTTGTCTAGTTTGGCTTACATTATTTTCACTAGTGGTAGTACTGGCGAACCCAAAGGTGTTCCCATCACACAAGCACAGCTAGCCAATTACAGCGCTATTTTGCAAGACATCTTAGCAATCAATGAGAATGATCGAGTCTTGCAATTAGGGGACTTTTCATTTGATATTTCGATCATGGCGATGGCAATAGCTTGGCCTAATGGGGCTGCTCTATGTGCTGTGCCTAGCGCTCATGTGCTGATGGCGTCCCGCTATGCTGAAGATCAAAATATGACCATTTGGCTTTCGGTTCCCTCTGTCGTCGGCCTAGCAGCCAAAGCAGGCCTATTAAAGCCTAACAGTTTGCCCAATATTCGGATTGCTATTTTTGGTGGCGAAGCCTTAACTTCAGAGATTTTGCACACATTTAGTGAGGCTGCCCCCAATGCAAGATTATTCAATTTTTGGGGGCCTACTGAAGGCACTATTTCTTTAAGTCATTTTGAAATAGATCGCTCACTGCTCGATACCTCTCGAGATGATTTGGCCATTACTCCTATCGGTCATGCTCATCCTGGGGTTGAGTTGGCATTATGGGATGAAGATGGCTCTACCTTTGTCTCTGAGCTCGGACATTTATGTGCTAGCAGCAATCAATTAACTCAGGGCTACCTTAATCGCCCTGATTTAAGCGTGGCTGCATTCTTTATGCATCAAGGCAAACGCTGGTACCGCACGGGTGATTTAGCAAGTTTTGATTCTCGCTACGGCTATCGCTATCTTGGCAGAATCGATCGACAAATTAAGTTTAAGGGCTACCGTATTGAACTGCAAGAATGCGAAACCGCTCTGCGCATAGCCAGTCATTGTCAGGACGTCTGCGTAGTGCCTTGGCGGGATAAGGGTAGCGAATTCAATACCTCGCTAGCCATCAAAGGCTTAGTCGGATTCATGATTGCGCCCGAAGGTATTAACCCTGATAAAAACTGGCTTGTTGCGATTGAAGAACAATTGCAAGTAATCCTCCCCGGTTATATGATTCCTAGTAGATTGATTGTGCTCGATGCTTTACCGCTCAACCTGAGTGGCAAAATTGATTACAAGGTTTTGGAGAGAAAAGCGAGTGAGTTGGCCTAACAGTATTCCTGGTTTAACTTCTTACAGCAATACTCTATTGCGCCTTCGTTATGGTGCTGGTACTTATCGCAATGGAACCGAGGAAGTTGCTTACCCTGCCATGGATGAGCTTCGCCCCATGTCGCTTTTGGGGGCTGACTTACCCACTTTATTTCCCTATACCGGCAAAGACAATCTGATTGTTCCACCAGAGCGATCACGCCCGCGGGTGGAAGTCCAAGCAGCTAGCCTCATTCGCGCAGTGGAGACTCCCCACCCTTGGGAAGAAGAATGGGTAGGATTTTGGCGAGATCACTTTTCTATCTACGCCAATGATGGCAATGTTGGGGCTTATTTACCGCATTGGGATCGAGAAGTGATTCGCGCCCACTGTTGGGGGAACTTTCAGGAGATGCTGGAAGCAACTGCTACCCATCCTTCCATGCTGTGTTATTTGGATAACCGCTCTTCTCGTGCAGGTAGCGCCAATGAAAACTATGCCCGCGAGTTATTTGAACTCCATACCCTTGGAAGAGACGCGTATTTAAATAATCTCTATGCCCAGTGGCGCAGCGTTCCTGGCGCACTTCAAGGCAAGCCTAAGGGTTATATTGATCAAGATGTATATGAGGCGGCTAGAGCGTTTACGGGCTGGACTATAGAAGATGGCACTGGCATAGGTGGTGGGCAAAGTCTTCCAAAAACTGGTCGGTTTGCTTTTGTGGCTGCTTGGCACGACAACTATCAAAAACGGGTTCTTGCCTCTGAATTCGAACCCTATGCAGCAGCGATGGGTGATGGCAAAAAGGTTTTGGGGCAGTTAGCAATGCATCCCGCTACCGCCAGACATCTAGCGACAAAAATGGTCACTCGCTTTGTGAATGATCATGCGCCTAAAGATCTTGTTAACAGCACCACTCAAGTGTTTATAGAGCAACGCAATTCTCCACAGCAACTGCAATTGGTCTTTGCCCATCTTGTTCAAGGTGCCAGCAAAATTCCGGTAGGACAAAAACAAAAATCCAAGAAACCCATGCGCTTGATTGCCTCGTTCACCAATGCCGTCAATTTGCCCTTCGTATTGGGTGATGGCAGCATCAGCACTTGGCCACTAGAAACCGCTGGCTCGGCTATTTACTCTTGGCCCAGACCCGATGGTCCTCCAGATGGCCTGCAGTGGGTTTTGTCTGCTTCTTATCTCAGGCAACGCTTTCAGTTGATTCAGTCGGTCGCAGAGAATCATTTTGCTACTGGAGAATTCAATCCCTTTGCAGACATGAGTGCTAAACCAACTTATACCGAGATGATGTCGCATTGGGAAGTAGCTTTGTTTCAAAAACCTAGGCCAGAGATTTCTAATGCCCTATTGCTGTCACAAAATACTAAGCCTAGCGATATTGCTAATGATCTACGCAGAGCACGTCGACTAGTGGGTCTTTTGGCCTGCTCTCCTTCATTTCAGACTGAATCGATCTTGCCCAGCCCTGAGCAATTTAAACGTGCGGTGGCCACATGATGAATCGCCGTCTTTTTCTCAAAAGCGGTCTTGCTGCTAGCGGTCTATTGACTGGGCTGAGCGATTGGTCATTTGCAGATACCAATAGCACCGCCCTATCTTTAAATAATCGCAATGGACCTTTTATTGTGGTGTTTCTGCGCGGTGGCGCTGACGGGCTTGGGATCTTATCGCCATTGGATGACCCGCTCTTTTTGGCGGCTCGCCCACCCGATATGCGCTTTGCTATCGATAAGGCTGCCAATACCAAGCCTCTCGTTTTAGATACTGGCCGTTTTTACTGGCATCCTGCAGCAGCACCATTAGATCAACTCATGAATCGCCAACGACTCTTAGCTTGGCAAGCGGTTGGTATCAAAGATGAAACCCGCTCCCATTTTGAGGCACAAGAACTTATTGAGAGAGGTACTCAATCACTGCAAAATTTGAGCGATCCTTTTGGATGGATGGCCCGCCAGGTGTATTTGAATAAGGCCAAGCTCTCTAGCTCACCCGCAAGCTTGCCACTATTTGCAGGCAACAATAATATGCCTAATGCCATGATGGGGGCCGATCAGGTTCTGGCTATGCGCGATCTGCAAAACGGGGTTTCCTTTCCAGGGGGCCCAGCTGGTCTGAAAGCCCTGCAAGCCATGAGTGAAGCCGATGGTGAGCATCCTGCAGCCAAGATCATTCTCAATACCTTTAATACTTTAGAGCAGGTCAATACCGCTTTGCCCAAAACTGACAACAAGGTATTGCCTTATGACAGCTCAGGAAGTACGCCTTATCCCAATTCGGATCCTGGGGTTGGTCTGCGTTCAGTGGCAAGGCTTGTGCAAGCTCAGGTAGGCTTGCAATATGCTTGGGTTGACCACAGCAGTTGGGATACCCATGAAGGTCAGGGTTGGCGCATCAACAACCTTATCTCGCAATTAAGTAGTGCGCTATTGGCTTTTGATGAAGATATGCAAGCTAAGAACCAACCCTATACCTTAGTAGTCTTGACAGAATTTGGCAGAAGACTCATTAGCAATAAAAGTAATGGCACCGATCATGGTCATGGCAGTTTGGCTTTAGCGATGGGCAATAAAGTGCCTGGTGGAAAAATGATGGGGCGTTGGCCTGGTTTGGACACCAGCAACTTAGATCGCGGCGTTGATCTGGCTGCGACTAGCGATTGTTTAGCAGTGCTAAAACAAGCCCAGACTTGGCATCAGAGTTAAGTCTTGCTCTGACAACTCATTGGACCTAGATTTACCCCGAGCTACTAGAAGGTGGTGCGGCGCATCTAGTACACAAGTACCGATTTAGATCATTCGCGATGTTAGCCCTATAGATAATCTTTTTAATCCCCTAAAATGCTTATGCCGCATTCACACCCGTGATGAGCTCTAAATTACTGATTAATAAGCCAAACGCAATTCATGAAGCCTTCCGATTTTCAACCGACCGGTGTCAATCCTAGTGGCCTCACCCTCTTAATTCGTAATCTGGGTCGAGATTGCTTACCGAATCAATATCTGCGGGAGTTTGTTAAAAACTCCATTGAAGCCTGCCAAAGAGTTCCAGACGCCATCGGTCAAATCGTGCTCGATTTCAATCACGCCATATACCAAGAAACTGGTGTTTTTAAGCTCTCCATTACAGATAACGGTGATGGCATGAGCGTGACTCAAATGTTGAGTCTTTTAAATAACCTTTCCTCATCAGGCGCAATCACTAATGAATATCAAAACTACGGTGTCGGTGCCAAGATCTCAGCACTCACCCGTAACCATGCTGGTATTCAATATGAATCCTGGCAAAACGGCAAAGGTTATGCCATTCTGATTTGCTATAACGAGCAAGAGGATGTCTTTGGGATTCAGGGCTTTAGCAATTCAGAAGGTGAAGTTGTCTATGCTCGTCCAATTGATGACTCACTGAAGCCTGAGATTATTGACGCCCACGGCACTCGCGTCACTTTGCTAGGCATGAAACCAGAGCAAGATACGATGTTGCCACCAGAAGGTATGGGACATGATCGTGCGGGTTGGATTGCGCAGTACTTAAATAATCGCTTTTTTACCCTACCCTCTAGAATTCAGATTCAAGCAAGGACAGGATATTTTCAGGACGCACAAAATCCCCAAGTCAATTACCTCACTCAAATCACCGGCTTTCATAAGGCAATTGATGAATACGCCCTTGATCAAGGCCTGCTGAGCCTAAAGGGTGCAACTGCCCTTTGGTGGATTATGGCAAAAGACTCTCCCATCAAAGGTCAAACCGCCCTCCTCAATCAAGGAGAAATTTTTGATAGTCAAAGCGATCGCTCCAATCGCAGCCCCTACTTTGGCATTATTGTTGGCAGAGATCGAGTCATTATTTATTTGGTTCCAGATGATGCAGTACAAAATACTGCCAGAACGGGTCTCAAAAAACCCGATGGCTCTGATCTGAACTGGAACCCTTGGCAAGATCAATTTCGAGCAGAGATGCCCGAAGCTCTCAAAGATTTTTTAGATAGCCTTCTTAATGATGCTGCTTTGGTATCACATGCCAATAGCATTCATCAACGCCTCAAATGGCTAAAAGCGTTTTATGAGCTCTGTGGCTACGTGCCGATCATCGTAGGAAAAAAACATCAGCCAGTACTGGAGGCCCTAGCTCTAGAGACTAAGCCTAAAATAATTAAAGCTTTTCCACCGCCCGCTCATCTAAGTACTACATCTGCAGATGAATCACCGCCTCCGTCAGATGATGATTCTGATGACGATGTTAAAGACCTCAATGATGGAGCGGATGACTCGGTATCCAACTACTTTCCACAGGTAGAGTGGACCGATGAGCAGAAGTCTATTCAATTGATGGGAAGAGCGGCTGAATTTTTAGAGCACAGCAATACAGTATTGGCTAATGTCGACTTCAAAGGCTTTAAAGATTTAATTGAATTCTTTAACGCTAAATATGCTGACACTCCTAATATTGAATTGCTGGTGAAGTCAGCTGTTGCTGAAAGTATTGAACAAGTTCTCATGGAATGTGTAGCTGGAATTCTGTCCATGAAAGGTCAAGCTCATTGGAGTACTCACCAAGTCAATTCAGCACTTTCTAAAGAGGCTCTTACTGTCGCAGTAATGCAACGCTACTGGCTAGTCAAGCATATCGACCTAGAGCTCCTTAAAAAGCTTCAAACTCAACCAAACACTCAACACGCTATTGCTGCCTAAAGATCATGAAACGCATACTCAATTTATTCAATGGCTTTCAGCTGCCGAAATGGCAATTGGGAACAGCTAAGAAACAAACGCAGTCATTGGCGATCATCGAGAGTGCGCCCACTTCTTCTGCTACCACTGAGGCAAGCTCCATCGCTACCATTCCAAAAAGTTCAAATACCAGCTCTAGCGAGCATTCATCCGAAAAGAAAACCGAGATTAAAAAAGGAAATTCAGGTATGTTTTTACACATCATGCTTAAAGTGAGCGAAATTGATCGCTCTGCCCAGTTCTATACCAAAGCCTTGGGGCTCAATTTACTCAGGGAAGACAAAAAGCCTGACGCAGGCTATGCGCTAGCCTTTGTTTCTTTTGGAAAGGGTAACTCGGATAAGCATTTTGAAATTCAACTCACGCAGATTTATAACACTCAATTTGTTCCACAAGGAAATGCCTTTGGTAATCTCACCATTGCGGTCACCGATGTTCAAAAGATTTGTGCTGCGGTAGATGCCAATGGTGGAAAGGTGCTGCGTGAGCCCGGATTACGCGGTGACAGAATGACTGCAAAAGTCGCTGATCCTGATGGCTATCAGGTCGAACTTATTCAGTTTGAGTAAGCAGCTTGAAGCATTGCATAAGACCTAGCTCTCCTGAGCTCCTCAAGATGATCAGGTGCAAAGCGATTAAATCCCGCCTCAAGCTCACTATATCGTTTGCGGTTATTTAAGATACGTTTTGGTAAGTGCTGAATTAGAAATGGCAGATTACCCCGATATGCATAGGGCAACAATACGAGGCCATGAAATCCAAATGTGGAATGACTATATGATTGATTTTCGACTGAGAAATGGGAAGCCAATTCCTCGTCGGCAATTTGGCAGTGATAGAAAGTGCGTAAACGATGGGCATTTTTACGGCAAATAAAGATATCCTCTGGCCAAACCCGAGGATCGTAACGAAATTCTGCAACCGCTTCCGCTAACTTTCGCGAGCGTAATGAAAAGCCTCCATTACCTACAGTTTGGGTTGTAAAAAAATCCCATGGCGCACCAATATAGTCAAAGTTAAAGAATTCGGGGCGGAATTCATTGGCATTCAAGATAAATCCATCAAACTGAATCACCAAAAAAAAGTCAGTCTCCAAATATTTGGGTAGTTCTTTAATGATGAATTGATTGAATTCATGAATTTGACTCAACTTGGGAATGACGTTGACTGAATAATTACCCCACTTGCTAGCATCATCACTAAAAATCAATACACGATCAAAGTGAAATTTAGCCACGGACTCATTCACCGCCCTCAAAGCCAACTCATACGATTCAGTATCGATTATCACCAAGGTGACCGATGGTGCAGCAGGATGAATTGTGGGGGCTGTATTCTCCATGTCCAACCGATTTTATTACAGTTTTTTCGAGATTGATTGATAATGTACATTAGATAAATTCAATGTATTAATACCGTTTACTCACACATGCAGCATGGCAAAGTCCAATAAAAAATCAGTCAAATCCGAACCAAAAGATATGGCCCAAGCCTCTGCAGAAGCTATTGAACAAATTCATCTAGGAATCCAGCTTCAACAAGAAGGCAAACTAGATCAAGCACAAGACAGCTTCAATAAGGTTCTAAAGGACAATCCCAATCAAGTGGATGCCCTCCACCTTTCTGGAGCGATTGCCTATCAACAAAAGCGCTTTGAAGATGCTATTGCGTTAATTCAAAAAGCCTTAGTACTGAAACCCAAATTTGTTGCCGCCCTCAATAATTGTGGCTTAGCAATGGTAGGAGTTGCAGATTTTGACAATGCAATCGAACAGTACACTAAAGCTATTACCCTGGATCCTCAATTTGCCGAAGCTTTCTATAACAGAGGCATTGCCTTATTTAAAAAGAAACAGCACGACGAGGCATTAACGGACTTTCAAAAGGCAATTACTCTCAAGCCAAGCTACGCTAGTGCGTACTTCAACCTAGGCAATTGCCTTCGAGAATTAAAACAATCCGATGCCGCATTCGTAAGCTTTCAAAAGGCTATTGAGTATCAACCCAGCATGGCGGATGCTTTGTTTAGCAGCGCCAGCATTTGGATGGAAAAAAGTGAGCCAGAAAAAGTAATTGCTTGTTTAGAAAAGCTATTACAACTAAATCCAGATCATGCTGAGGCACATAATTTATCAAGCTTGGCATTACACAAACTGAATCGCAATGAAGAGGCGCTCCAAAACTCCGATAAAGCAATTGCATTAAACCCCGATTCTCCTGAGGCTCTCAATAGTCGCGGCGCCATCCTAGAGGCGCTTGATAAAACAGATGAAGCTCTAGCCTGCTTTCAAAAATCGATTGCGCTCAATCGAAATTATGGTAATGGTTACCATAACCTTGCCCTCTTACAACATAAGCTTGATCAATTTGACAGCGCTCTGGCTAATTATGAAAAGGCCATTCTTCTTAAGCCTAAAGATGCTCAAACCTATTATGATCGTGGGTGCCTTTTTCTAAAGAAGGATATGGAACTAACGGCAATAGTCAGCTTTGATGTTGCCATCCAAAAAGATCCTTTATTTACCCGAGCCTATTTAGCAAGGGGTGAAGCACTTAAGAAAAATAAGTCTTATGCAGGCGCCTTAGCCAGCTATGAAAAGGCGAATGAACTCGAACCCAATAAGGCCAATACTCTACAGATGATGGGTCAATGCCTGTATGACTTGGGTAAATATACTGACGCCATCGATACCATCACCCACGCCATTGCCTTAGACCCAGAGAATTTTTCCCTTTATCTCGATCGTGGTGTTTTTTACTTACCGACCCTAGATAAAGAGAAGGCTCGAGAAAATTTTGAGAGAGCTTTAGAGTTGGCCCCTAAAGATGATCAAGTGATCTTCAACCTTGCCCTACTTGACTTACTCGATGCTGATTTTGAAAATGGCTGGCAACACTATGAAGCTCGCCTAGAGATGCGGGATAAATTTGGAGTCAAAATTCGTCGAAAGATGACTGAGCCGGAGTGGCGTGGTACCGAGTCACTCGAAGGTAAAACCATTTTAGTGCAAGGTGAGCAAGGCCTAGGGGACTGCATTCAGTTTGCACGTTACGCACCCTTGCTAGCAGATCAAGGTGCCAATGTGATTTTGGAAGTTCCATTACCTGCAGTTACTTTATTAAAGCAGATCGCAGGCGTGCATCGCGTGATCAGCTACGAAGATCCGCTACCAGAATTTGATTGCTACTGCTCCTTGCTCAGTCTGCCGCTGATATTTAAAACTGACCTCAACAATATACCGAGGGTAAGCGGACCGATTAGCCCAAGCGAAGATAAAATACAAACTTGGTCCAAGAAAATCAACGTACGATTTCCAGATCAAAAAAGACCTAAAGTAGGCTTAGTCTGGAGTGGTGGTACTGCCCATAAAAAAGATCGACTACGCAGTATTCCACTAGCAGACTTTATAAAATATCTCCCTGATCACTGCGACTATATTTGCCTTCAGAAAGAAATACGCACAGAAGATTTGGAGACTCTGCAATTACATCCCCAGATCATGACATTCGAGAAAGAAATTGAAGACTTTCTAGATACTGCCGCTCTATGCTTGCAAATGGATGTCATCGTGAGTGTCGACACCAGCGTTGCGCATTTAGCTGGAACCCTAAACAAATCAACCTGGATATTAATTCCATCACTACCAGATTGGCGCTGGCTTTGGGAAGGAAATAAAACGCCTTGGTACCCAACTGCGAAGCTGTTTAGACAACAAGAACAAGAAAGCTGGGTGCACCCCTTAAAGGCGATACAACATGGCTTAAAACAGCTATCATCCAGCCCGTAACGCGAAAGTGGCAGACACAAGTCATCTATAGAAAAGAAAAATCCCCACAGACCATCTAGGTCATATGGGGATCGAGGTAAATACTTAAAATTACTGAATTATTAATTACATCAAATTAAGCAGCTTTTTGTTCTACCTTATCTAATACCAAAGCAGCACGCCCAAGTAACTGCGCACGAATTGCCTCTACTTCAGCACCTTCACGCATTACCTTAGCAAAGCCTTTGTTCTGCCAGATTTCATCAGAAGTCATTTGTGGCATCGAAGCATCTAATTGCACTACTTCGGAATCAGCACCTGTAACGAAGAAGTCGCGGTTATTGTCATCCAAGTAGGTTTCTGCAGTCATACCTTCTGCATAAATCACATTATGACTAGCTAACTCAACGTGGTAATAGGTAATTTTTGAACGCGCTTCTTGGAAGATCGTCAGGTCATTCACTAAATCAATCGCTGGCACAAAAATACCGTTGACATATAGGGAATGCAAAGGACTCAAAAACAAATCTCGACTAGGTTGATTTTCAGAGAAAGCGCCTTTGAGAATACGCACTGGATTTGCTTCATTAGAATCAGGGTGACGTTTGCAATCGACAGTGCGATGACCAATCCACTTCACCGGTTCTAAATCACCAGACAGAGTCAAGACCAAGTCACCCTCTTGCAAACGCTCAACTGGCACGGCAGCATTCTCTGTACCAATGTAAGTGCCTTTGGCATAACAGATTATGCTGCCGCCACTGCTGTAAGTGCTTGTGGCGGTGCCAGCTATTTCTGTTGAGGATTTAATGGTAAAAACGTCTGGGCCTGAAGTTGCTCCGCCATTGTATTCTGCAGCAACCGTGGTACCAACGCCTGTTCCACGTGCATAAGCATCAGTGAATGTGAAATTCAACCTATCGCCAGTACTTGAGGTAGTTGAAAAACCAATAGTTTCAACACCTGATGTGTATGAACCGCTTAAACCTGCGTCGATGTTAGTCTGGGTAAATACCCCATCGTAATTACCAATACCCCCTGAAGCGGTAATATTTTCGCTGACGATTTTTACAGTAGCAGGGGAAACACTAGTACTATTATCATAGCTATAGTCAACTACAAAAGTACCTGCAACTTTTTCATTGTTTCTAAGGGTCTCTGAAAACTTATATGTTTCAATAACATCTGTTGCCATTTTTGGCTCCTAAGTTGATTTCTTAAGGTTGATTTTACTGATGGATATGCGCCACAACACCCCACCCTTCTACTCTTTTGAACTGTAGGGAGTTACCCCATGGCATGGTACTTAGATACCATTTATAAATAGACGTCAAACCGAGATAAAATAAGATTTCCTATAAATAAACTATATTCGATCAGTAATCACTAACTGCCCATCACCACCATGCCAAACACTCCTGATGCAGACTCTCCGCTAGATGCTGAAATTACTGCCCCTAAAGACCCTTCTGCTCCATCCAATGAGGCTGTCTTTCGGGTAATCAGAATGTACCTCAAGGATTGCTCAGTCGAGCAACCTAATGCTCCTGAGATCTTTTCTGATGCGAGGGGGCCAGATATTCAAATCAGCGTCAATTCTGCATCCGTCAAAGTGGGAGATGGTCTTTATGAAATCGCTATTCGGGCCGGGATTAATGCGCGTATCGAGAAAAAGGTTCTGTTCTTCATCAATCTTGAGCAAGCCGCTTTGTTTGAAATTCGCAACGTTCCTGAGGATCAATTGGCACCGAATTTAGCCATTAACTGCCACCAAATTGTCTATAACGCTCTAAAAGAAAACATGGCAGACCTCATTCGACGCTCTGGTTTTGAGCCAGTAGAACTCAAAGAAGTGGATTTCTTGGCGAATTACGAAAACAGCCTCAAGCGCCAAGCTGAATAAGCCTTAAGCAGCTTTCTGTAACTTGTTGGCGGCTTCAGCCAGCAATCGGGCTTTCACTGCATCCACTTCTGGGCCTTGGCGTAAAACGGTTGCAAACCATTTGGCAGGCTCAGCAGTTTGGCTTTCCGTAAATGCACTAGAGATGTCAACCACTTGAGTAGGTTGGTTATCGACAAAGAATGTGCGATTACCATCATCTAGGTAAGATTCTGCAAGCAGTCCTTCGGCATAAATAACATTATGAGAAGGTAACTCAACGTGGAAATAAGTAATCTTAGAACGCTCTTCTTGTATCACCGAGAAACCATTTACTAAGTCAATCGCGGGAATAAAAATCCCATCCACATATACTGAATGCAAGGGGCTCAGAAAGAGATCACGATGTGGTTGATTCAGACCAAAAGCATCTTTAACAATACGTACGGGATGTGCCTCAGCAGGATTAGGATGACGCTTGCAATCAACCGTCCGATAACCAACCCAAAGTACCGGCTCGTATGCCCCTGACGCAGTCAACAACAGATCACCTGTTTTTAACTTTTCTACCGAGACCAAGCCGGTCTGTGTTTTGATCAGAGTACCTTTGGCATAGCAAACCACTGTATCGTGGTAGTTGATTTCTGTGCCGTTAGAAAACGAGGACTGCCCAGAACCACCAGTCGATGAATAAGCATCATAACTATTTGAAGGATTGATGCTGACAGACTCAACACCCTTGCTAGAAAAACTGGTTTTCCAATTTAATGTGAGGCTATCCGTTCCACCGTAACTATTAGTGGTAATGCTGTAGTTATATGCGGTGCCAGCGGCATTCTTGGTCACTATAAAGTCCAAGCCTCCGGTAACTTGACCGTAGGTAGGTCCAGTGATATTGCTAGTGCTAGGGTTCAGAGAGTCATAGTAGAAGCGATAATTTTCTGCTGGAGTGTTACCTGCAACTGTAATGTCCTCTTGCAGTAACTTACCAGTAGCATTATCAACAACCCAAGAACCAGATACTTTTGATCCATCAGCCAGAGTCACTGGTGTATCAAATGAGTAGGTAGTGCTAATCGTTTTAAAATTAGCCATGATGTGCCTCGCTCATGGCTAATGCAAAACACAAAAGTGCAACTACATTCATGCCAGTCTTTGGCATGAATTGCAGATGCAAAAAATATGTTTTGATATGAGTCTTCATTAAGGCTATTATTTCACTTAACGGCTTGAAGTTACAGGGCTAAAGCGCTTAAAACGCTTGTTTTTTCTACCCTTTTAATAGGTACCTGGAACACGGCTATATTGGTACTAATGTACTAATTTCAGAATACTTGAGAGCTTTTAGCATTAATTAATCATAAGCATTACGCATAGTGGGGACGGAATTGTCAGAAGAAATAAAGCAGGTTTTAGCTGAAAATTCAGGGGATTTAGAAGATGTGGTGGAGATACAGCTCCCCCCCGTCAATATCCCAATTGCTGTTTTTCAAGTAGAAAGAATTTACTTAAAAGAGCTCACTTTTGAGCAGCCGAATTCTCCTAAAATTTTGCTGGATCAAACCCCCGCTCAAATACAAATTGCTATTGAAACCACTCACGAGCAAATTGATGACACCACTTATGAGTGCCTTCTCAAAGCCAGGGTGAGTTCACGCATTGATCAAAAATTGGTATTCAATATCGTGGTTGAGGAAGCGGGTATTTTTGAAATCAAAAACATACCAGAAGACCAACTACCCCCTCTATTGGCAATTACCTGTCCTGGCATGATTCTGCCTTCGTTGCGATATAACATTGCTGATCTGCTTACGAGGGCTGGGTTTCCACCCATCAATCTAACCGAAATTAATTTCAGAAATCTTTACGAACAGAATCTTAAACAGTAAAAAAAGGTAGACATCTCTGGCTACCTTTTTTTGATCTACTCATCTTCTTCGCCCATGCAATACTGTCTACAAGAGGCTGATAGCTCTTATGCTGCGTGCAGCATATCCTTTTGACTGCGCTCTAACAGAGTGGCGCGCAAAGCTTCCACAATAGGGCCTGAGCGCACTACGGAAGCAAACCCTTTTGCATCCCATACCTCTTGAAAATGAGCAGGCTTTTCAGCAAATTCAGGAGTGATGAGAGCAAGATCTTCACCAACCCAGGTATCGCTAAAGAAACTACGATTGCCGTCATCTAAGTAAGACTCAGCAGGAAGACCTTCAACATAGATCACATTGTGGTTTTCTAACTCAACGTGGTAGTAGCTAATTTTAGAGGTCATATCTTGAGTTACATTTAGACCATTGACCAAATCTAAAGCAGGAATGAAATGGCCTTCTAAATATACTGAATGTAATGGACTTAAAAAGAGATCACGCATAGGTAAGTTTTCACCAAAGGCATCTTTGTGAATACATACTGGCATTGCTTGTGCAGGGTCAGAGTGACGTTTGCAATCTACACGGCGATGACCTACCCACTTGAGTGGAGCATAGTTACCTGAAACTGTTAATAGAGTATCCGTTTGTTTAAGTTTTTCAACCGCAACTAAACCGCGCTGGGTAGTTACCTGAGTGCCTTTGGCAAAGCAGACAACGGTGTCATGTGCATTGAAGAAGGTTTTATCGTCAAGCGAAGAGCTGGTGTCATCCAAATTGAAAAATGATTTTGAGTCATTTAATGTAAAGGCAGTTGGATCAGTAACTTGTTTATTTGGATTCAAACTGAAATTTAAATCTAGGCCATGCTGATTACCTGAATCATTATGAAACTTTAGTGTAAAGCTGCCATCGCTATTTTGGGTAATGCCGTATTTATCCTCATGATTTTGGCCGCCACTAATTTGATCCAAGGTAAATCCATTTGCGCCCTTTGATGCGGTCGTGAATTCATCTTTGATTTTGGTGTCGCCATTGTTACTGACATGGTCATCACCCAATTCATTGTTACTGACATGGTTATCAACCAATTTAATGTCAAGATTGCCCTGCTGAGCAGCCAACACATTAGCGGGTGTTGCGTTTGCGTTAAGCGTCCATTGGCCATTACTATTTTTAGTAAACCAGCTGGAATCAATTGCAAAAGAACCTGTCACTGAACTACCGTTATCTGTGAGTGAGGCTCCATCAGCAAAATTTAATTTAATCGTTGACATCTTTTTTCTCCATTAGGAGGTGAAACAAATTAGAATAAAAACTGTAGTCAATAAAAACAAAAAAGTATTAATTAGCTAATCCAAATTGCCAATAAGGCTAAATAGTTAATACCAATTTTAGTTAGCTAAGCACTTGAAGGCATTAGAGATTTCTACCCTTTTTTATGTGGTGCTGGCACCAATTTTTTAGTATCTAAATACTAGATTTGGGGCCGACACCAAACCAAAAGCTTGATATATGAGCATTACTACCGCTCCTACCCTAGAAATTAAGAAAATCTACTTGAAGGATGTGACCTTTGATCACCCTTCTTCTCCTGGCGTTTTTGCTAAAAAAGACCTGCCAAGCATGGATTTTAGTCTTCAGGCCTTTGTAGAGCCGGTCGAGGGACCTTTTTATGAAATCTGCCTAAAAGCGCAAGTTAAATGCCGGATTGACAAGCAATTGGCCTATTTTCTGGAGCTTGAACAAGCCGGACTGTTTGAACTCATCGATGTAGCCGATGCAGATATTGATAAAACGCTACGCATTGATGGAGCCACGATTGTCTATCCCTCACTGCGCTTTACGATTGCTGATCTCACCTTTCGAGCGGGTTTTGATCCCTATACTCCCAGTGATGTTAACTTTAATCGCATGTATCAGTTGTATTTAAAAGAAAAGGTTTAGAGCGTTGTCGGCAAAGGGTTTTAATCTCATCGGTTATGCCACCTCACCTCTAGGCTTAGGAGAGGATTTACGGTCTTTTGCTGCCATGCTGGACTATCTCAATATCCC
>Ga0118677_10005291_pt1 | contig 22701 bp, 11 predicted proteins | sample AliMusrvi5mmetaG_FD_86154 | JGI IMG/M metagenome (GOLD analysis project Ga0118677, IMG submission 86154)
GATGAAAAGTTTCGCTGATCCTGACTTCCCGCTGCGTTTCACCGAGCAACAGCTCGTGCAGATCAACGCCGACCAGTTGAAACCGATGACCCGGATCTGGGGCGGAAAAGGCAACGAGAACAAAGCCGTTTGCATCCGGCGCATCCTGGACGGTTTGGCGAATAAAACCGCAGTGCACGCAGCGCTCACCGGTCTTGCACCCGCCAGGCGAGTGGCGCTCGCCATCCTTAAGGAACAGGGAGGAGCAATGCAAGTCGGCCTGCTCGAAGGTATGCTGCTGGCATACGGGCTTCCGGTGTTGCCAGAGAATACGCGTTATTATCATTCCTTTGAGCGTCAATCCTCCGTTTTTGTCGGTGAGATGATCCGTCACGGTTACTTGTTCCTGGCGCCGCGTTTCACCCCGTATTCGCCTTACTCCGACGTGACATACGGCGGCATCGATACGCGTGAGATCGTCTACGCCGATGAACGCGTGCTTAGCCAGATCGACTGGCCGGTTGAAGTGCGCCAGCTTACTCTGGCCCACGCCCCGCAAGCACCCGTGGCGCCCACCACCCGCCGCGCCTCGCTGGTGACGCTCGATTTGATGACCGTCACCCGCACGCTGGCAGAGATGAAACCGCTGTCGATCACGCAGAAAGGGGAGATCCGCCTTGCCGACCAGCGGCAATTTGTCAAACGCCTGGGGTGGGAGGAGTCGCCATCCTTCGACGGCTACCGTTTCCCAGATATGCCGCATGCGGTGCTCACCACCTGGCGTCAGGCCGATTGGCTGCACGCCGACCAATATAGCGACACGTTATCCGTGACGATGGAATCCTTTATGCGGCAATCGCACCTCCAGCAGCTCACGTTATTGGCCAATGCCTTCACCAGCAATGTCTCCTGGTGTGAACTCATGGGCATCGCGTCGTATACCTACCCGGATATCCTCAGGGCGCGCTTTATTTTCTTTCATTGCTTGCGCGCACTGCCCGATACCGGGCACTTTTATACCCTCCCGGACTTCATGGCGGCGATCTATGACCGGGTGGGGGAGGCACTGGAGACGAAGCCGATTTACCGGCTTGCGAAACCATTTAAAATGTACAACTCAAATGAGAAACAGTACCAGCAAGATTTGGCGCAATGGAGAACGCAACATAAGGCGGAGTGGATCCAACACGAGAGCGCATTTGGCGAAGCTGCGCTCTCCAGTTGGCTTTACTGGCTGGGACTGATAGAGCTCGGGAGGCTCGCGGATGACACGCTGGCCTTCCGATTGACCGATACGGCGCGGGCGATCTTTGCCGGCGAAGAGGAAGAGACGCCCCCCGCCAGCGCGTCAGTGAGCGAGCACCCGGCCTGGGTCGTGCAGCCGAACTATGATATCATTGCCTACCTGGACGCCGTCTCCCCGGCGCAACTGACTTTTTTGGAAGTGCATGCCGAACGCCGGCAGGCAGAAGCGCATACCGCGCATTTCCAGTTAACGCGCGACTCCGTCTATCGCGGATTGCAGCGCGGCGCCACTGCCGAGGATCTATTGAACACGCTGCGCACTGGCGCGCGGGTCGCCTTGCCACAAAATGTCGAGCGCGAAATCCGCGACTGGGCCGGACAGCGCGAACAGGTGACCATCAGCAGACAGAAGCGGTTGATCGCCTTCCCCACGCCGGAGACGCGCGCGCTGGCGCTGGAAGCCGGCTTGAAAGGCACACCCCTCGGAGATCACTATGTGCTTGTGGCAGCGGAGACCCAGATCAAGGCAGCGTTGAAAACGGTCTATGGATTGCAAACGATACCCACTATCGACTATGCGCAGGCGCCGGAGAAGTGCCTGCAGGCCGGGGAAAATGGCACACTAAAACTCATCAAGGAGAACGTTGACTTGCTGTTGCGCGGCCAATTGGCACGGTGCACGGAGGAGGTGGATGCCACCCATTGGCGGCTCACCCTTGCCTCACTGGCAAGAGTACGCCAGGCGGGGGTCACGGCGAAGACGCTACTGGCCTTCCTGCAGGAGCGCGTGCAGGGCACGCTGCCCCCCATGCTGGAGGTGGTCATCGGCAACGCCCTCGGCACGCGCGACGTAGTGGAGGCGGATACCGCCTTCGTACTGCGCGTACCCAACAAAAAGCTGCATACCGCCATCACCAGCAGCGCCAAACTGAAGCCTCTGCTGCTCGACGTACCCGGTCCCGACACCATCGTCGTCAGCCTGGCCAATCTGGACAAGTTCAAGGCGCAATTGGACTGGCTGGGCGTCAAACTCACCAGCTACAGCCAGGTAGAGAAACGCCCGGACTGGCACCAAACCGTGCGAGATGCGAAAACACAACAACGAAGGAGGGGTTATTGAGATTAAGAAACTCCCTTCTTAATCTCGACACACAGCCCAACGGGGTAGACGTCACATCGCAGATGCAGGTTGGAAAAGAGCTATTAGCGGATTACGAACGGTCTGGACGAAGATCCTGCGCCCCCGTTCGTAGTCAGGCTCGTAGCGAAGCGGAGTGCCGTAATGCGAAGCGAACTGATAGGCGTATATTAACCGAAAGGACCGTGCAAAGACAAACGCTACTCCGCTGCGCTACGTAGCTTACTACGAACGGGGAGGCGGAAATCCCGCGCCCCCGTTCGTAGTCAGGCTCGTAGCGAAGCGGAGTGCCGTAGTGCGAAGCGAACTGATAGGCGTATATTAGCCGAAAGGACCGTGCAAAGACGAACGGGGAGGCGGCAATCCCGCGCCCCCGTTCGTAGTCAGGCTCGTAGCGAAGCGGAGTGCCGTAGTGCGAAGCGAGCTGATAGGCGTATATTAGCCGAAAGGACCGTGCTAAGACGAACGCTACTCCGCTGCGCTACGTAGCTTACTACGAACGGGGAGGCGGCAATCCCGCAACCCCGTTCGTAGTCAGGCTCGCAGCGAAGCGGAGTGCCGTAGTGCGAAGCGAGCTAATAGGCGCTTATTAACCGAAAGGACCGTGCTAAGACGAACGCTACTCCGCTCCGCTACGTAGCTTACTACAAACGGGGAGGCGGCAATCCCGCGACCCCGTTCGTAGTCAGGCTCGTAGCGAAGCGGAGTGCCGTAGTGCGAAGCGAGCTGATAGGCGTATATTAGCCGAAAGGACCGTGAGACGAACGCTACTCCGCTCCGCTATGTAGCTTACTACGAACGGGGAGGCGGCAATCCCACGCCCCCGTTCGTAGTCAGGCTCGTAGCGAAGCGGAGTGCCGTAGTGCGAAGCGAGCTGATAGGCGTATATTTGACGAAAGGATTGTGCAAGTGCTAACGCTACACCGGTGCAGCAAATCCATCCCGGCGACAAACAGGCTGTAGTGTTGATCCGCACTAATATGCTGCTCGCGCGGCAGGGAAGCGAAAGTCAGGCGGTGAAAACGACAGTCACCATGCCTAAATGGCTGAAACAACTCGCCGACCAGCGACACGTCAACTTCTCACAAGTTCTCCAGATCGCGTTGAAGGAAGCACTCGGGGTATCGAAGTCGGTGTAAGACAGGAACTGGAGGAACCATCATGGCACGCATCACTATCCTCAAAGATGACTTGTTGCTGGCACTCGACGATCATCTACTCGGGAGCAGGTGGCTGCTCGATCTCACCACCGGTACAATCAACTACTTACCAGACGATTCGGATTATGTGAGCGGCGAAGAATTCGATAAATTATACGAGCTCTTGGAGCAAGATCCGGGACGATTTCTGCATATCGAGCCGGCTCCTTCTCGCATCGGTTTCGCGATCATGGAAGCATTCGCGGAAGACGTGCGAAACCCTAATCTGCGCAACCGATTATTCCAGGCGCTAAATAGCCGGCATCCTTTCCGGTATTTTAAAAACGTGCTCTGTGATGACGAACGCGTGCGCCAAGAGTATTTCGCTTTTCAAGCGCAAGAAATGCTCGCGTATGCACATGAGTGGTTGGAAGAGAATGATATCGATGCCGAAGTGGTATCCTCTATGGCAGAAGAGAAGTAATCTGTGCTTTGAGAATACTGCCTGATCCAACACCTGTGACTTCAGGAACTGGAGCGCCGGCGTCCCGCCGGCTGAAGATAGTCTCCGCTTCGGCTAATAGCCACAAAAGAACGCAAAGTACTCAAAGAAGAGGGGAATTAATCGTTGACCAATGGGCTTCCCTGACATGGGCAATATACCTGGATCAGCAGGCATCGTAATGTTTAAGCAACATACCCAGCTTATGTTTGCCAGAATCGAGGTGTTTCGTTACGTCGACTTTTTCTTGTATTCTTTTTTTTGCGTTCTTTTGCGGCTATGAGAAAAGATCTCTCGATAGAGAAGCCCCAATGGCAACTACACTTCGTGACAAAGCATCGAAGTCGATGGCTGGCATCATGCTGAGCCGGCGGGACGCCGGCGCTCCAGTTCCTTAAGTCACCGGAATTGGGACAGTCCCCGATGCTGTCACATTTTTCATCCCGTCAATCCTGTTAATCCTGTCAATAGATCGTCATTCTACTGCACCACCACCCGCAATCTGCTCAGCGTCAGCGTTACTTTGCCGCTTGCGGTAACGCGTACCGGGACCAGGCGCCAGCCGTTGTCATCGCGGACGGGACCGTTGTTCTCCGCGGCGCGCCAGGCGAGGTAACCATTGACAGCGTCACACCAGTGCACCGTGGTGGCGATAGCAGCAGAGGGAGCGGAGGCGGGGGGGGTGCTCAACTCGCCATCCTTCGCATCGCGACAGCCGATATCGAAACGTACCTGCGCGTTTCCGCTGCCCGCGATGGCAAAATCCACCGACTGCACGGCGCCTGTCGGCGGCAGCACGAGCAGGAAAGTCTCGCCCAGCTGTTTGTCGGGCGCGAGCGTTAATTTCACCTCGCGCTGGTTGCCGCCAAACCAGGTGACCACGCGCGGCGCCGCGGTGACTGGTTCCAGTCCGGCCCACCAGCGCAGCAATTTTCCGGCATCGGGGGCGGGGAAGGCGATGGAATGCTGATCTTTCGCGGCATCGTCAAGCTGCTCCCGCCAGCGCTTTTGCCATTGCGCCGCCTCGGGATTAGTATTTCCCGCAGCGTCGATGGATTCACGGCAGAGGTAAACCTTCCCCTTGCCCAGAGTCGCAATGATAGTCTCCCCGTCGGCGGTGGCCAGCGACCAGTGCGCGCCTTGCAATGCCTCGGCCAACGCCGGAAGCTGCTTGCCGTCATGGTGCGGCCAGGTGGCCAACCCGGTGGCGGGGTCGACGCCGACATCCTCGCCGGTGAGGATGAAAGTCTCCCCGTCATTGACCGCTTGCCGGATGGCCGAAGCATACACCGGCCAATCCACGTCGTTCAATGGGCGCAGCAGGTCATGCCGGGTGCCGGGGAAATAGTCGTAATAGTAGCCAAGGTTTTGTTTGGCCATCCAGCCATCGCCGGCATGATCCTGTTGGTAGAGTGCGGTAAGGCGGTGCAGGCGATTGATGAACTCTTCCGTGGAGAGGTTGAGCGGTTCCTGCAGTTCCGAGGTCCAACCCCAGGGGATATAACCGGGCTGTTTCCCCGCGTCATTCGCGAACGCCACCGCTAGCGCCGCGCTACCGGAGAGTCCGCTGATGCCGTCGGTGAGGGTGAGCGTCCAGGCGCCTGCCGGGTCATTCAATGCCGTGTTGAGCGTGAAGCTGCCGCCGCTCTGCAGCGAGAATGAACGACGCAGCCCGGCAATCTCCCCGTTTGCCGTGCTGACGCGCAACTCCAGCGGGAAGGCGCCCGGCACTGCTTTGCCGTCTGCCCCGAGGATGGCGACGGAAAGGCGCAGCGGTTGCCCGGCGATAAGATGCGCCGGAGTCACTGTCATGCGGATGTATTTCAACGGCTGCGCGACGAAGGCGAGCAATTTACCCGCGCCCGGACGCAGATTCACCGGCAGCTCGCGCCCGCGGCACGGCGTGGGTTGGCCTACCTCACCGCCAAGCACATCGTAGCAGGCCGTCTCCTCGCCCAACCAGTGCAAGCGTCCTGTGGTCCACGGCACTTCGCCATTAGTGCGCACGATGGCATAATGAATCTGGCCGGTAGGATCGGTGAATTGCTTCACCGCCATGTGCAGCGTCTCTTCCAGGTTGCCCTCCACGCGCAGTGTGCGGCGCGCGCCCGCCTGCGTGCACGCCCATTCGATGAAACGATAGAATCCCTGGCGTTCGGAGCCGGTGGGGGTAACCCACTGGATGTAGTGGTGGCTCTGATACACGGCATTGAGGTAGATGAGACGGCCATTGCCAAGTTTGCGGGTGAGGATGGCCGGCACGTTGTCCGCATATGCAGCCAACTGCGTCCAGCCCTCGCTCTGCACATGCTCACGATAAATCTTTTGCCCGCTGATGCTAGAACCTTTCAAGGCGTCGCTCACCCCGTCGAGCGGGAACGAGAAACTGTCCGCGTGGTAATATTGCGGGACCGACTCCGTTTTGCCGGTGACGGTCAGGCCCCAGCGCGCGGGCAAACTCCACCCGGGGATGACCGATTGCGGTGCGCCCAGCTCCGTCTGGCAGGCAAAGCGCGGGGTGAAGACCAGCGTGCCGCCGCCGGTGACATAGGCGTGCAGCTTCTCCGCCTCCGCGCGGGAGAGTGACTGGCGGCAGATGGCGAAGACCGCTTTATACGGCGCCAGCTTATCGATGTCCGCACTGGTGAAGCTGAAACCGGCCTGGCTGAGCGCCACTTTAGTGGAAGTGGTCATATTACGCGGGGTGTCGGAAGCAGTGATGCCGTTGGCGTCCAGCACGCCCACCTCGCCGGGCAGCAGTTTGCTATCGAGGATGATCCGCTCATGCCCGGCCAGCCGGTAGGTCCAACGGCGCATGGCGAAGGAAGCGCGCGTGTGGCTCAGGTCATTGTTGAACATCAACGGCATGTCCACCCAGTAATCATTGTGCCCACTGCGCATGAGCAGAAAGCCCCAGAACATGTTCTCCGTCATCACCGGCCAGTCAAAATGCCCCCAGATTAAACCGAAGCCGGGCTCCGGATTGTCGTTGATGGAATAAAGCTGGCTTTCGTTCCAGCAGCCTGGTCCGCTCTGCCGCACATCATAACGCGCGGAACCGATGGTAGGCGCGGAGGACATGGTAAGCGTCACCGGGTTAATCTGCTCACGCAGAATGCGCCGGGCGATGGTAATGAAGCGGTCATAATACCAGTTGTAGAAATCGGCGGTGTCGCGATAAGGCGCCTGGCTGACGCCAGTACTGCCCGTCCCCAGCGGGGATTCTTTCGGGTGCGCCCAGCCGTCGGCCGTGATGTCAGCGTGCCCGGAGAACTCTTTCGTCAGCCTTACCTCATCCCACGTCTGATAGCCGGTCTTCCATACCGCGTTCAGCGCCGCCAGCTCTGGGTAAATGGTCTTCAAATACCATTGCAGTGCTTTGCAGGCTTTCTCCGGAGCGATAGGGGTATCCCAGTAATAGCGCGTGCCCCAGCCTTTTTTAAAACCCGCCTCCTCACCCACCGAACCGAGCACGAAAGCGGCACTGGTCAAACTGGTGTTGGTGTCGGCGTTTTTCGACTCCTTGCGCAGTTGTTGCTCGATCTCTGCATCATTCTCATATTCGATCACCGGCGAGAAGGTATTCATGCCGACGCCTTCGTTGTAATAACGCCATCCCCAGCGTTCGGCGGGGTAAAACAACTCATCACGTCCGGGGTAGCCGAGGGCATTCATGCCCGCGTGCGCCATCAGCCGCATGGCCGGGGGCGCCAGCGAGGGTGCGGCGCAGGCGCTGCCTGCCCAGGTGGACCACTGGTACTCGTTGCGCATGCTCCACAGCTCGTATTTGTAAAACTTCGTCTCCGCGCGCGCGTAGATTTTTCCATCGCGGTTCGCGGTAACTTCCGCCCAGAACGCATCAGCGCGCACTCCGTCATCGAGCAAGCGATAACTGAAAGGGATGGTGATCTTCTCCCCGGCTCCCGACTGCACCGGTGCTGTATGCACGGCCAGCAACCGACCGCGAAAATCATACACGCCGAAGAGCAGCGTGCCGTTCCACGGCGCAGTCGCAGACAGGTTGAGAGTGAATTGCGCCTCCTCGCCCAACCGGTATCCTTTTTTCGCGGAAATGAGTTCCATTTGCAGCGGGCCGTTCACCGGCAGGTACTGCAGCGATTGGTGGATTTGCCGTTTGGTGGCCGGATCGCCGACGGTCAGATAAACGGGGTATTGACCGGCAGGCCATTCCGGCGCAATGGGGATGCGGACATCCAGCGCACGCTCTGCGCCGGGATCAAGGGTGATCGTCTGCTCGTGCGCATATACCACCGGGCCATGCGGCGTAGTCACATGGACGGCCACCAGCACCGGGCCATGCCAGGTACGATTGACCAGTTTGGCCGGCAGCGCGTAGTCCGTTCCGGGCAGCGCCGCTTTCACGCCCGTGCGCAGATCGGTATAGATGGGGATGGCCACATCGCCGTCCACGTCGGTATAGAGCAGTTGATCCCACAGCCGCAGCCAGATTTCATCGTGGTCGTAGACGCGGCCAAATTGCGCGATAGCGCCTGACGTCCGCGAGATAGGCCCGGTGGGCACAAAAAGAATCGCCCCCTTGCCCAGGATGCGTTTGAAGACCGAACCGGCTTCGCCGTTGGAAAGTGCGGTCGAGTCGGGCGTCGCTTCGGTGCGAGAGATCCAGGTGTGCCCGCTCAGGCGTTCCAGTGGAATTCCTGCAAGCTCCGGCCCGTCGGTGCGCTGTGCGCCGCCTTGCATCCAGCTATTTCCCTTACCGTGCTTGCCGGGCCACACCAGGCCCAGCGGACTGTCCGCCGCGGGGTATACTCCGCCGTATACCACCAGCACGCCACCATTATTCACGAAAGTCAACAAGTGCTGTTGCACTTCCGGATTGGCGAGGAAATTACCGGGGTTTCCGCAGAATATCACATCATAGCGCAGCGCTTTCCCCGCGGGATTCAACGTATCCACGAGCACTTTCACGCAGTATTGCGTCAATTCCTCCGCGGTGGGGTTATTCGACGGTTCGATCCACTTATCGTTGACATGATAGCGGTCATCTCCACCGCCGAGATAGCGCACCTCCAGCGAAGCGCGCATGCGCCGGCAGATACGCTGCACATCGGCTGTCGTCCCCGTCTTCGCCTCGATAGCCAGCACGCGCAATGGCCGTTCATAGCGCAACATTGGCCACGTCGCCACTGCGGGCACCCCCGCGGTGATGACGACGGGACCGGGCAGCGCATCTAGCTGCGGCCCTGCCAACGGCAGCGTCGCCGCCATGCCCATCACGGCGAGAAGCAACAAGAACGAGAGCGCAATATGTCGGATCATCAGATCCTCCTCCCAATTTAACCACAAAGGCTCAAAGGCACTAAGACACAAAGAGTTTATTAATCTTTTGTGTCTTAGTGCCTTCGTGTCTTTGTGGTTAAAAATGAATCACAGCCTATGCAGGATAATATTTATCAATTTCACGGCGGGCGATTTCGGCGGCGCGGCGGGGTTTACCCAGGTTGCCGTGCATGGTATAGACATCGCGCACGATAAATTCCAATGGCAGATCTTTGCTGCGGGTGATTTCCAGGGTGTCGCGGATTTCCGCGGCCCAGGCATCCTCATCGAGCATGACATCGACTCCGAGCAGGTTGGGATCAGGTTTGCGCGAAAAGACGATGCCGGTGCCATCGAGCACCTCGGCCATGAAGCGCTGGTCAGCCCAGCGGGAGATGGAAATGCCTTTTAAGTTCGGCAATTTGCTGAGCGAATCTTCCCAGAACGGGTCGGCGGGTTCGCAGCAACCCCAATAGACCAGGCCGAACAGTTCGGCAAGGTCGCGATAATAAGGAAAGCAAAACTCATGAAAAAGCGCGGGAGAGACGCCGACGGTTTCCTGGCTGTTCAACCCGGCCCACATATCGGTCAGCTTCACCTTGCCGCGCGTGACCGGCTGTTTAGGCAACAGTGTGGTGAAATTGAAGCAGGTGCCGCAGGTACACTGGTTGCCGTTGTTGAGTTCGAGTAAGCCTTCCTCCTCGGCCCAACGCGCCATGCGCATGGAATTATCACGCAGCATCGCCATCAGCGCATGGAGTATATCCGGGCAATCATACATCGCCATGAAGTATGTTTCCATGCTCATCAAGCGCATCAGGCAGTAAGTGAGGCAATTGTTGCCATAGGTGCCGGAGCGCATCACCACCGGAAGAATGTCGCCGAACAAATCTTCCAGGAAAGCTTTCTCTTCCAGCGTACCTTCCCGGTCGACGCCGAAAGTGGCCGGTTTCACCATGTCAAAACCGTTGCGCAGATCGGTAATGGGACAGTCAAAATGGTAGCCCAACACCACACCCTGGGCGTCTTTGCGATATTCAGCCGGAATCTTAATGCCGAACTCATCACACCAGACGTGCCAACCCATATCCAGCGTATCCGGGCACACATGGTCGTCGTCAATAATTTCATGTTCGCGGATATGGCGCAGGAAGCCGCCTTCCAGACGTCGCCCGTAGTCGGACGTGCATTGAAACAGCGACGCCGGCATGAAATCGCGGTCAAACGTCCACGTTTCAATGGCGAACGGCGGACGGGTGCCGGGTTTGGCGTCATTCATATCCGTCCACATCTTCCGCCGCTGCGCCATCACGGGCAGCGCGGCGATCTCCGCCTGTCGTTGCGCAAGCTCGCGCAAATAAATTCGTTCAGTTTCCGGTAGGCTGTAGGGCATGGTTCATCCTTTCTTGCACTTGCAAGCCTGGTAAATATATGGTTGCGCATTAGTGACGGAACCACAGATTGCGCAGATTACGCAGATTTTTGGGCGCTACAGGGTTTCTTGTGGGTAATTGATCTTCAACTCGTCTTTATACGTGAGCAGCAGCCCGGCTCGTAGTAAGGTCGTAGATCATGAGCTTGCCGAATGGCTCGAAGGCAGGATGCCGGAGTGCCGTTCGCCTTTCAACACGCTCATGATCAACGACGCATCCACCCTTCCTCGTACTACAAACATAGGCGGTGTGGGTGTTTCATAGACCAAGAGCTTGTCGAATGGCGACGGCACTCCGGCATCCATGCCTCTATGCCTAACTACGAGCCGCGCGGCGAATCATACGCTCAATCATTGGGTATGACCATAAGCGATACACTCACCCTGTACCAACAAATTTCCCTATAGCGCCGATTTTTGATTTCATCGGATTCTTCTCTGATTCTCTTGGCTACAGCGCACGGAATTCCTCTTGCAAAGCGCGGTGGCGCGGGTAGCGTGCGCGGATATCGGTGATATAGCTCTGCCAGGCGTGCTCATCGTGCATCACATTGCGGTAGATGTCCTTGATCTCTGCTGCGTAGCCGGCGGCCTCCGCATAGGCAGCACGTTGCTGTTGGTTGATGCAGGATTGTACAATGTCACACAGGATGGTGAGCGCAGCCTGTGGACGGTGGTGTTTGATCCCGCAGGCGACCAATGGCCGCACACCGAGAGAATTGCCAAAAAAATAGGTGCTTTTCTTCTGGGCAAGTGTGATCGCAGCGTCCCAATCCTCTTCAAAGAGGTAAATGCGTGCCAGTGTCTCCTCACTGTTTCTGGCCAATTGCAGCAATATTGGATGTGTGTCCGCCCAGGTGCCGAGGGATGATGCCAGCGGCTTGATCTGTTGATACAACTCCAGGGTGACACTGCGGGAACGCGCGGTCAGGATGAGAATGCGGCAGAGATTCGTGTCATCGCCGCTTGCACAGTAAATGGCCTGCAACCGATCAAGCACACCGTCTTTCCATTTCACAGATAGCGCTCTGATGTGTCCTTCCGGTGTTATTACATGCTCTGCCAACCTGTCTGCGAAACTCTCCAATATCTCCTGTGCTTTAGCCGGGTCAGCTTGCTCCTGCCAGTAATCCGCCAGATCCAGGTATTGGGATTCGTTGCTCAGATGCGCAGTACGAATGGCCAGGTAGGCTTCATCATCACCCAATAGCCGATAGTATTCGGCAATCCAATCGGCAAAGCGTGACTCATCCATCTCACGCAAGATGGCGATTAAATGCTGAAGCTCCTCCGAGGTCTCACACAGTACGCTCAACGCCTGATGCACGGCTTCTTCCACTTCACCGCCGAAACTCCAATCTAAAAGCTCAACCACCATTTTCAGAGAAGCCACGATTTCTTCCGGCGCCTGAATGATACCTCGAGCGGCGACTGCATAGTTGATGATAGCATCCATGACTTGCGGGACACCCAATGGCATTTCCGCTTCAATGCCATCCGCACTGGTCAGAATATACCAGTATACTTCCATCTGATCGCGCGGATGGAGCGTCTGTGCAATCTCAAAAGTGGCAGCGAGATCCGGGTAGGGCTCATCCCACTCATATCCTCTATGGTGGTAATCATCATCGCCATAATCGCCGCGCTCCGCGCGCCGTTCTATTTCATTAAAGAATTTGTCAATTTGCTTTGTCAGTGCACGCACCTGGGCGGAGGCACGCTGTTGCTGTACGATCATCTGCGGTGTGATGGTTAGCCGCGCCATCAGTGCATGCCGGAATTCATCACCTTCCTCGGCAATATCGCAGAGGAGTTGCACTAATTCGACTTGCGGCAGGGCAGCGAGAGTCTGGCGTACCGACTCTGGGAGCAATCGATCAGCATGTTCATGATTGGATGACATGGGCGTATACCTCGTACTCGATTCGTGCTCGTGCTCGTGCTCGAAAAAATCGCTTGTCGGTACACATCGATTTGAGCACGAGCACGAAATACTATATTTCTGCTGAAATGCCGATCCTTTCGGCAATGTCATCCCCAACCTGGACCGTGGAAGCAGTGCCTCCGAGATCGGCGGTACGGAGAGCACCATCACGCAGGTGCTCGATGACTGCCAGGTCAATCGCTCGCGCCGCGATGCCTTCACCCAGGTGATCCAGCATCATGGCGGCACTTCGAATCGCCGCGATGGGATTGGCGATGCCTTTGCCGGCAATATCCGGTGCGGAACCATGCACCGGCTCGAACAACGAGGGGGCAGTGCGTTCCGGATTGATATTCGCGCTGGGGGCCAGTCCAAGACTGCCGGTGATCGCCGCGGCCAGATCGCTGAGAATATCACCGAAAAGATTGGACGCGACCACCACATCCAACCATTGCGGGCAGCGGACGAACTGCATGCTCAGCGCATCGACATGCATTTTTTCCGCCTGCACGTCAGGGAACTCCGGTGAAATTTCCGCGAAAAGGCGATCCCACAGCACCATGCTGAACTTCATGGCATTTGACTTGGTGGCCATCATCAAACGTCCTCTTCGCCGTTGCGCCTGGCAGAAGGCATAGCGCAGAATGCGCGTAATCCCTTTGCGGCTGTGAACCGCGGTCTGCAGTGCGATCTCATCAGCCTGCCCCTCGCGAAAGCACCCTCCGGCATCCGCATACTCCCCTTCGGAATTTTCTCGTATGACCAGTAAGTCGATATCGCCGGCTCCCTGCCCGGCGAGTGGACTCTGCACGCCGGGCAACAAAGTAGCCGGACGCACGCAGGCATATTGATCGAAAGCTTGTCGCATAGTGATGAGCGGTCGCAAGGTGATGTGGTCGGAAAGATGTGCCGGATCACCGAGCGCGCCGAGGAAAATGGCATCAAATTCACGCAGTTGCGCGAGAAAATTATCCGGCGCCACCATTCCCGTTGCCTGCCAGTAGCGTTGACCCCAGTCAAACTCGGTGCAATGAAGCACAAAGCCAAACCGGCGTACCGCGGCGTGTAATACCTTCACTGCTTCGGGAACCACTTCAAGGCCGATGCCGTCACCGGGATAGAGTGCGATATGATACGAAGACATTCAAGATAACCTTACTGGGTGTAGCGTTTTTGACAGGATTAACAGGATTAATGGACAGGATTGAATTGACTGGTTAAAACCGACGCAAAAAGCGGGGACGATGGATCACCATAATAAGTCTTAATCTAACGTGAGCCCTGCCCACAACCCAAAAAGTCAATACAACCTGGCTTTGTTTATTACAGAGAGCACTGCTCTTGCGGGTACCTTAAGCCTTCGAAACTGCGATAGAATCATCAACATACGTAATAATGATCGTTTTTTATCGCAGTTTCGAAGGCTTAAGGTACTAATGGCGTGGAGTAGAAGCGATTCGCCCAGAGATGCCCCCACCATTGTTGTCGCCGATTCGCATGGCGGGCATACTTCATGTGCGCGCGTCCGATAGCCAGCCCGAGTGATTCCTCATGCTCCGGCACGATCCGCATACCCACTTTTTCAGCAGCCCCCTAGCAGATGCACATGGGTCGACATCAGGCAGTAGCCCCAAATATCTACGCCATACTGCCGGGTGTAGTCCAGCAGAATCTCGAGATACTCCTCCCGATCGTCCTCTGCGAAAAACACCTCGTCCCGCCGGTTCCCCCGATGGGTAATATGATGGGGACACCCCGGCACCGGGACAAATCCTTGCTCTTCCCCAGGATGCCGCGCGGTCGACTTTCTATTCCGTCGTTTTGCCGTCGAAGTGTTCGTCGTCAGCCTCCGCTTCTTTGCGGGTATGATGGATGACGCCGTCCCGATGATTCGGGGGGGCATAGATGGTATAGAGCTTCATGGGAACTTTGCCGGTATTGATGATGTTGTGTTGAGACCCACCCGGGATGATTACTGCGAAACCCGCTTGGAGCGCAGTCCGAACGTCATTGATAACCACCACTCCGGAACCCGCCTCCACGCGAAAGAACTGGTCGGACTTGTGGGCTTCCATCCCAATCTCTTCCTTGGGCTTTAGCGCCATGACGACTAACTGGCATTGTTTTGTTGTGTAAAGCACTCTTCGAAAATCGTCATTTTTAGTAGCGATTACCTCGATGTCTTTAACGAATCCTTTCGTAATGACCACTTTGTTGTGTTGCCCGGCGTAGGCGTTGATGCCATAAAAAATCAAGGTACTCATACCAATCAAAATTGCTATTGATAAACCTTTAGTCATGTTGACCTTCATTTTGTTCTCCTCTCTTACTTATTTTCGAGTTTCCACCTACATACCCCGGTACCAAGTCACCTCAGGACTTCAGGAATGCCAGCAGGTCAGCATTGAGCTGGCTTTGGTGCGTATACATCCTCACCGATGTGAATGTCGTTCAGCTTGCTGACGGCAGGGCGTCCTTCCAAGAAGATTATCCGTGCGATTAGCTTCTCAGCATGTTTCATCTCAGCGAAAGCTCGTCCTTGTATCGCCTTGTTAAGCGACCATAATGCCAGTTGTCGCACATTTCTGCGTGCACCATGTACTGGTTGATGGCCGTCAACTCTTCGCCCTAGCGGGCGTTTATGCTTTCAATGACCTTCTCATTTCCCTTCATAACGAAACCTCCTCGATAACTGTCGAACTCTGGTCTAGGATTGGTGTTACGCCGGTTCTGCAGCATCTGCCTCGGCTTTGGTCTTGTGTACTGTCCCAGCCGGGTGGTTAGGCGGAGAGTAGATCGTATACAGTTTCAACTCTGCCGTCTTCGACGTATTGATCACGTTGTGATACGTTTGTGCTGGGACCACAACTGCGTCGCCTTCGCGCACGAGGTGTTCCTCGTTCTCGTTGAGGACGAATTTAGCTTCGCCCTGCTCGATTCGGAAGAACTGATCAACGTTCGGGTGCACCTCGTCCCCGATCTCTTCGCCCACCTTCAGGCACATCACCACGAGCTGGGAGTGCTTGCCGGTGAACATCACCTCACGGAAGTAGGCGTTCTCCAGTGTCTGTTTTTCACTCGCCTCCTGCGATTCTTCCGCCGACGTCCTGTCGGCGGTGATTCTATACTGCCTGTACCCAGGGTGGCATCGTGCCACCCTGGGCTACCGAATTTCACCCCTTCAGGGTGTTTGACCGCATCCATGCGGTCGCGTTAACCGTCGTGCTCAACGGTGAAACGCTATATGTAGCGGTCACTTGCGTTAAGGGGATACCCCGCTTCATGAATAATGCGGGCTAAGGGCAGGCACTAGCCGCCGAGGGTGATCTCCTGGCTCGAGTACCATTGCAGCGCCTGCCGCATGTGCTGAGGCTCGTAGTCGGGCCAGTACGCATCGACAACAAAGAAGTCAGCGTATGCAGACTGTATCGGCAGAAAGCCACTCAAGCGGCGGCATCCGCCCCACCGAATTATGAGGTCGATTCGTGACACGTCTGATGATGCCAAGAGTTCCATGATCTGCCGCTTGGAGTGACCGTTTCCATTCGCCGCCGCCTGAAGCGCCGTCTGCATATCCCACTGCCATCCGTAGTTGACGAGCATGTTCACCTTCAGCGGCCCGTCGCCCTGTGCGGCACGACAAATTGGCTCAAGCTCTTGCGGAAACATCGGAGACGAAGCGTCTCCGACAACACGAAGGCGTACCCCTCGGCTGATCACGGTGGAGGCGAAATCAACACAGGCCTGGCTGAATGCGATCCGCTGGTCCATCGGGCGCTTGGTATTGTCTGTCGTGAAGCCATAGACGGAAACCTCTTCCACTCCAAGAGCCCGGCAGTGCTCCACCATTTCCAGCCCCTTCTCCATTCCTGCCTGATAACCAAACGCGGGATGCAACCCGCGCTCCCGGGCCCATCGCCGGTTGCCGTCAGGGATGAGTCCAATATGCCTTGGCAAGCGCCGAAACTCGGAGGCTGCAAGAATCTCCCCGCTATTGATGAGAGTCTCCATAGATACTAGTGCTCCCGTCATTGGTACATGCCTTCCCGCAACTAGACCGCGTATTGCTTGTCCACCTCGCCTACCCATAACCCAATGATTCCCAAGAAGACAAACCGCTTTCTATTAAAGTAACGCAATTCCGCTTTTAACTGCATCACCCATTCGATAGGTATTTTGTTATGACTTTAGAATGCTGGTACATCTGATTCAGCGGTTGCCAACATGGGTTGCAGAGGGATGACATGTCTCCAGTCGTTGAAGAAAAAGGGGCGCTGCAAGGCTTCACATAACGATGAGGTTCCAGGACAAGCAATGGATAGGTATTCGCTCTACGCTGTTATTTCTGAGTCGATCAATAACAGGCATCCTGAAGGCGCACGCTAAATTACCGGGCCGTCTCGCCCAACAGCGTGAGATAGAGCAGGTAATCATCATCGAGGAACAACATCTGCCGTCGCTGATTCCCCCGTTGAGTGACATGGTGCGGGCAACCGGGCACCACAATGCGCGTTCCGAGGCATAGTTCAGTATAGCAACACGATTAGATTATTGACAACAGAAATTGGGGAGGGTGGGGCTCACTGCGTGGCGGCAATGGGTGAAATTTGGCGTTTACGCTCAAGTTGTTAACAATTAATTCATGGGGGAAGAACCAACGGGGACAGCCTTAAGCAGGCGCCATCGACATGATGGATCTCGAGTATCATTCTGGAATGCGTGAGTCATAGCGAGCACTCAACGCGAAGACAGTCCCCAGGAGCTTCAAGTTTCCAACAAGTGGCTCTCACTACGTAGCTGTAATGGGTGAAACTGGGTATTCACGCCCAAGTTGTTAATAATTAATTCATGGGGGAAGAACTAACAGGGACAGCCTTGAGCAGGCGCCATCGACATGATAGATCTCGAGTATCATTCTGGAGTGCGTGATTCAGAGCGAGCACTCAACGCGAAGATAGTCCCCTGGAGCTTCAAGTTTCCAGCAAACAACACTTGCGCTGTGCGGGGGAAACCCGAGTGTTCGATATAGCTCACGCCAGGAGCAGTTCCCATTTTTCGACAACTTAAGGCCAACACGGAAATAACTTCACATTCGGTTATAGGCGCTGAGATGGCTGATCGGTCATCGGGAGCGACTCTCTGCGGGAGAGTCGCGGGCAGGCGAGGACGCCTGCGATCCCAGTATCAGCCATCAGTAAGCCGTGAAGGAGGTGCTTTAGTATCCGAGTCCAATTCCTGCTCTTTCTTCCTGCTCTTACTCCTACTCCAAAAAACTACTGGTTTTGGTGTCGAATTCGGAGTAGGAGTAGGAAGAAGGAGCAGGAATATGGCCGGTAAACTAAAAACGATTCTGCTGGGATGGATAATAGACTTTGCCGGAAATACCGGCTGGCGTCTCACGGCCCCTTTTTGCGGCAGACCGCGTTGTGCATTTCACGTTTGTCTTGCCTTGACAAAGTGTGAAAAGCACGCCTTGCCTGCCACCAAAATAGACTCGCGATACACTCAGACGGTATTTCCGGTAAAGTCTAATATTAGCCGGCTTTCATCACTATCGCGGCGACATCACCGGTGAATGGCGGGACGGACAGTTCCAGCATTCCATTTGCGCCGGCAAGCGCGGGAATCGGGAGGGTGGAGCCGTCGAGCAGATAGAGCATCGCGCTCTTCACTTTGGCGATGCTGTGTGCCGGCAGGTCGAGGAGAAGCTTGAAGGGCGCTTTGTCCCCCTCACGCCGATCCAGTAAGGTTAACGTCAGGCTAGCGCCATCACGGCGGCGGAAGACTTTGGCTTCCATGCGCTCCGGCAGTACACCAAGTCCCAACGTGTCCCGGAACTCACCGGTATAGATCTCGGCCTTGATCTTCTGGCGCAGGGCGATCAGGTTGCGCATGTACTGGTGGAAGGGATCGGTCTTTTTGACCCGGCCGAACATGATATCGAAGCGGTAGCCCATCAGAAACACGCGGTTCATCGCGTCTTCACGGCGCGGGTACGGCATATCCTTATAATAGTAATGCAAACCGGCGCCGGCGCCGTTGCAACTGCCGGAGAAGATGGCGTGTTCCGGGAAGGTGTAGGTGTAAATCTCCGGACGCGGGTAGCAGGTTAGACCCTCGACCAGTTCGATCCCCAGCGCATGGCTGTTATATTGCATCATCGCGTCATTGACCGTCTCACTGGTGATCGCGAGGCCAGGGGCGCCTGCGGACACGCGCTGCAACAACTCGATGATGCCGCGGCCCACCCCATGCGGTTGTGCTGGTCCATGCTCAGCGCTGAAACACACCCGCGCCGCGCCGAACATGGTCACCGGGCAACTGTCGAAATACCAGGCATCCGCCCCGTATTGCTTCGCGTAACGGTCCACCACCCAACTGAGGATGTAGTCCTGATATGCCCGCGAGGCGGGGCACATGCCGGCGTAGCCGTTAAGGAAATTACCCGCCTCCCGCGAGCCGTCGGGAAACACGGAGGCGGAACGGCGGAAGTCGCCCCACCAACGCGGAATCTTCACATCGCGGGGAAGCTGATCCTTCCATTGCTCAAGGCCTTTTTCAACCTCGGCATCCCATGTCCAGACATTATGGTAAAACCCGATGTGGCCGCCGGCCTTACGGACGGCGTGGATGCCCTGGCGGATCCCTTCCTCGCCGCCGCGGTCGGGATCGGGCAGCAGAAAGCAGTAATACGGCTTGCGCGACTTGTCAGGGCCGACATTCTCCAGCATCTCGGACCAGAGTTGCAGGTAGTTCAGCCCAAGCCAGTGCGCGTCCTCGAGCATCCGCGGGTAGGTGTCATAGCGCACGGGGTTCCCGGTGCCAAACCAGCCGTCGCAATCGTCGCGCACCCATTTCGGCCCCGCGTAGGAGCGGTGATGGAGATGGGCCCATTCGCGGTACCGGTCCGCCGCCCAGTGCCAGTCTCCCTGGTGAATGCCGACAGCAAAGGTCTGCGAGTTCCATGACTGACCGGGCTCCAGAAAGGCGTAGGTGCGCATGTCGAGGGTGAGGGCGCCGGCAGCGCGGTCCGGCCAGGTTTCAAGGTCCACCTGTTGGTAGGTCGGATCCTGGCTGCACAGATAGAGGCCGCCCCCCGCCGGGTCATGCAGGTCCATCCACGGCATGGAGGCCCACCCGATGTAGGTGAGCACGTAGATCGGTATGGCGCTTTTTTTGCCGGGGCGATGAAAGGCATAGTTGACCGGATTGGGAATCAGTTCCCCCTGGGCGTAAGGCCGGGCCAACACGTTGCTTTCGTGATGGGGACCGATACACAGCCCATCGAGGACGGGGAACGCCACGCGATAGACGCGGGAATCCTGTTTCCGCGTTTCCCCACCGCGGTTCTCCAGGTGAATCTGCCAGTCCGCAAGGGGGGAATGCTGGCGAACCTTGACGGTATACGTCACTTCGATGCCGCCGGGAAGTCGGTAGTGGCACGACACTCCCTGAACGCCCGCCTCATCGCAGCGCGCGATGCGAACGGTGTTTGTCGCATTGGCGCGGAGATGCACCAGATCACCGGGGGTAGCCGCATCTTTGTCGGGATCATACAACGAGAAGCCGCCGGACTGCTTCTCAAACGGATCACGAATGGTGATGGACTGATTGGCGGAATAGGCGTCGATGACGAACGGCGGATGGCGGTCGGCCGTGGGCTGCACATACTCGGCGCCAGTCTTCCGGTTCAACAGCCCGGTGATGCTCCCGGTGAGCGGATCGAGGGATAGGCGAAGGAAGTCGTTCTGCAGTACGATCGGATTAGCCATAGCGGTTCCTGCAGTCGTTGATGGGCTCTCATTAGCGCCGGCGCCACTGGCCAGGAGCCAGGCGCCGGCAAGACAGATGAGCAATGCGAGCGAATCGAGTCGCAGCTTTTCCTTGTTCATGACCAGACTTGTCCCGGTTAATAGGGGAACAGTCACCTCTCTTCCTCCTTCAGTTTCTGTTTCCGCGGCCTGACGACCGTCGGGTCGTACAGTATCCGTCCGAGTAAAGCTTTCAACTACTCGTGAAATAATCAGTGTCGAGTGGCTATACTTTCGCCGAAAATTTTATTCTTTTTATTTACTTGCGGAAATTGATCGTTTGTATAGCCATCCCGTGATGTGCGATAGAGAATAGCTCGAAAGGTTGAGCCAGTATAAGAGCCATCGCGTCGAGAAGGATAAGCAGTTTCAATTGAAGTATCCCACTGTTGCGCCCACCAGATTTGCCCTTTCTTCCATAAACAATGGTCATCCATAACTTGCATATGAATGAATTTGCCTGATAAACCGTCAATTGTTCGTGATTCAGACCATGCAATTTGATTATAGGTTAGTCCTATATCACAACCAGAACCATAGTTGTCGGGGAGTTTTTTTTGTATCGGAAATGATATTGATGTAACAGCATAACGATGATGTCCATTAATAATAGGAAAACTCGGGATCCATCCAAAGCCAGTGCACAGCCATGGTGGAAGCTGACAGCTATACTGATATCCCGGTGACCCAACTATCGCAATCATTTTCATATCTGCACATCTGAACAAATAACTTTCTTCCTCAAATTTTGCATATTGCGGCATTTCCTTTGGAGTTGGATCTGGTCTCGATTGATTACCACGATAAATATACCATTCTGGCCATGACATATTTTCCTTAAGTTCCTGTTCCCATTTCCCGACAAGGCGTAATATATAGCAATCATAACCAAAGAGATTCGTTGTACCATCAACTCTATATCTCTTTCGCACTACCGGTGACCATGCCCTGCGCTCAACACTACTACTCCTATCTACATTACGTTTTGTTATTTCAATTTCAAACCAATCACCGATATTCCATATTGGTTTATCGTATAATATAATCTTTTGATCATTCGAATACTTTTTCCATTGGTACCCAACCAATATAAACGATATAATTAAATTTGGGGTCAGCACTTTTAGGAACCGAAGGGTCTGGAATGGCTTTGAAATCAACAGTAAACTCACCTTTTTCGTTGGTTTTTGAATAACCGTTGGTAATTTCCATTTGGGGTGCTTGTGCATAGTTACTATGCCACCAGTACCACCAACTGGGAAAAATGGCTGTTCTCACCACCCTGTATTTTACTTCTGCGCCATCAATAACGGAACCTGCATAAGACTTTGCATTTCCTTTCACACTGATGGTTTCACCCAATCTGGAGGTTCCCTTTAAAGGCTCAATATTTACCTCAAATTTGGGACGTTTATATTCTTCTACAGAAAAATACAACGAACCATGTGTATCTGCCAGATACATCTGACCATTGAGCGAACCTGACGGTGTAGTAAATGTGCCATTGAAAGTACCGTACTCATTGGTGGTCAGTTTAAGTTCACTCACTTTCTGACTGTTGACATCGTATAAAGTCACAGTAGTAGTGAAATTCGGTTTAATTATCGTTGTTTTGGTATCCCTGTCAGTTTCAAGTACAATACCTTTAAAATAAAGTGTTTGTCCGGGACGGTAAATAGCTCTGTCGGCAAAAAATGTTGTGGTAACAACTTTTTTGGGCTGTTCATATTCATAATTTTTATATTGATAAAAGTTCTGATCGCTGAATAACCTGTCTTTTTTATTAATGAAATCAATATAGAAATAGGAATAATCGGAATTACTTGTCGGAATTTCAAAACAACCGTTTTCGTTAGTTGTATATTTTGTGCTTTTCTCATAAATATACTCACGTTTTGTATAATCATATTTTTCAACTAAAAGCTGTGCAGAGACTTGTTTGAGGGGTGTACCGTTTTCACGGCTAAGGACAGTAATATCGTAAGCTCCGTTTTCTTTCCGGCGGCTTATGTAACTGATGTCTGAAACCCATGTGTTAGAATAAGCCAGTCCTTCTTTCTTAAAGGTAAAGTCTTTGTCGTTGGAAGCCAGAATAGTGTAAAATCCTTCGGGCAATTCAGGAATTTTTATTTCAACAGCATGAGCCTGATAATCGCCATCATCAGGAAGCTGCACGAGCCATTCCCTGAAAGGCTTCGCTTCTATATATTCACTAATTTTTTGCTCATCGGTA
>Ga0118677_10005292_pt1 | contig 22699 bp, 15 predicted proteins | sample AliMusrvi5mmetaG_FD_86154 | JGI IMG/M metagenome (GOLD analysis project Ga0118677, IMG submission 86154)
GGGTACGCCTGTGAAAATTTTATAGTATATAACTTATTTTAAAATCTTATTAGATATATTTTTTAAAAAATCATCACCGCGAGTGCTTCCTTTTGTATCATCAAATTTATCTATAATTATCCCTCTTCCTTTAAAAATTTGCTCAACTAACGATTCAAGTTTAAGCCTATTAATGCAGTCACCTCGCAAATTTTTCTTGCGTATCCAAGTTGATAGGAGAATGAGCGACAATCTTAATCCGGGTCTTGTGCGAATATAATTCAGCCAAAAATCATTCTTTGTATGTATGAAACGTTGCTTGAGAAGTGTATAATATTCTTTCAGCACTTCTTTGCCATATGCTACCGGATCTGGAACGCAATCAGGGTTCAAACATCCTTTATAATTATCTCTGATAAGGTCATAATCATTTTTTTTTCGAATTAATGGTTGGACTAGGTTATCGATTTTAATTTTAATTCCCACCTTCCTCTTATCAAAATCCGAAATACCCGTACCAAGGTGACCAAACATATCAACCCACTCATCATCTTCGAATGCGAGTTCACAAACTATGGAAGAGGCAATACCTCTATCTGTCTCATGATCTTGCATTGTATAAAGAATGATATCAACAAGATTTGAGTTTACTTCTTCTGAAGTTGTATTTATAGACTTAAAAAGAACCATCTCATCTCGAGGGAGCAGTCCGTCCATAATGGTAAACGGTAAACCATAGGAATCCAGCTTGTCTCTTGCCAGCAGGTCATGAGCGAAAACCCGATGCTGTCCATCAATAACCTTTAATAAACCATACACAACAGGCATTGATAATGTTCCAGGCTCATATTGTTTATTTGGCGAAGCTGAATCTGATGGGCTGCTCGGGCACCACAGTTTTTTTTGTTTTGAAGCGATTTGAGTATCTAAGGCAGCAACAATGCTATTAGGGAAACAAGTATTTAATGACTTTTCATCCTTAAGGTCTTCAGCAATTTCTCGAAGTCTGGTCATGTCGAGAGGGCGTTGATAAACACCATGTGGTGCTTTTTTGTGTGCGCGCTCCACATGGCATATATCCAAAGCTAAAGAAGCTGGTAGAAATGCTGAATATGCTGTCTTTCCCTTTATTTGATATCGTATAGCAGGAAGATCAATGATGTCACCAGTGCCATCACGAACACCCAGAACTTCGAGCAAAAACAATTTCCAGGTTTTTCGCCATCCAAGTTCTATAGCTTGAGAAATGTAAAAGTCGATATCATTTTCCCATACCTTTCTTGTGCGCTTGTGAATTTCATCTAGATGAAAATCAGCCGGGTCTTTAACAGCGCGACGATCACCATGAAGGAAAATGATAGGGAGAAACTGAACATTTAATTCGGTCTTTTTAAGCTCAAATTCCCGTGAATATAATTGGTTTAGTGCTGATTCATAGGCTTTATCTAAGTTTTCTTGATTCTTTGCCTCGCACACTGCCATGAATTCTACTGATGAAGAAAAAGTGTCTTCAAGCGCTTTAAAAAAAAACAGGATATCAACTTGGGAACCAGATTTATTGTATGTTTGGCCTCTTCGCTGTGTTTCTATACAACCAGCAAGATAAAATGGCTCAAAAAAATCAAAGCATTTGCGTTCCCATCCATCATCACTATCTTGATTCGGCCTTTTATTTTCGGCGAATGCCTTGCGTTTGTCTAGCCATTCATCGTGATGCCTCTTTAGGCAATTATGCTTTTTCCATCCATAAAGTTCATTACTAAGTATTGTGTTATGTGCAATTCCCGGCTTCATGTTTTCGTATTCAAGACCTTTTTTCTTTGGCATTTAAGCTCCTTTTATAATATTTGGCGACCTTTTTTAAAAATCGCGGCGAGTGCAACAGCTAGTGGTGTTTTTGTATATCGTATTTCCACCCCGAAGAATACCTCATGCGGTGATCTAGATCCAAACACTTTTCGTGGCCGGTGATTCAAACGATCTACCGCCCATTGAACCTATTGATCGGTAACATCAGTCAATACCATATTCTTGGGCAATGAACGCTGTTGATTGAGTTAAATTACCCCCTAGGAAAAGGGAATGGTTCTATTTTTTGTTCAAATGATTTTCATAATTCGAACAACAGCATCGACTATTTTGGGCATTACCCTTATTGCTAAAAAACAGACTTCTCATACTATGAAATATTAATCCAATGAATTCTTTTAAACGCAAACTACGGGTTACTTCACCGGACCGACTCTATCAGCGCCACACCGTGCACCGGCATGTGGAGGACTATTTCTGAAACCTTGGCGCCCGTAGCCTCTTCGACCGCCTGTTGATAAAGCGTTAGTTGCGGTGCGAAATCCAGCACCTTATTCTCAACCTGCCCCATGGTTTCATGAAAAATTTTGTGATCGAGAATTACATAGCCCTTCGGGGTTTCTAGCAGCAGGTCGATCCAGCCGGAGGCTTTTCGATTGTCGATCCTGATATTCATGGGCCATTCGCGATGCATCGTGATCTTCTCGCCATAGCGGTTTTTGATAAACGCATGCAGGCGGTCTGAGGCCGTGAGCAAATCCTGCAGCTTCAGGCAATCCACTTCCCAGCCTGCAAGCAGGCGGGCGGCTATTGCAAGGCGCTGAGCCTTGGGCATGGCGTGATCATCCGCGGCAAAGAAGCCGTGAAAAGCATTGCCCAGCATCTGCCAGTCGGCCTTGCTACTAAGCTTCAAGCGCTCACCCAGCTGTACGGTTTCTTTAATAGAAAAAGATGCGTCTGAGAATACATCCGGCCGGCTGGGTATGATGCGGGCCGGCGGAAACTGCTTTTTGCTTTTGCCTGTGGCGGGCAGAAAGACTTCTGCTTTTGATTTTTTAACAGTCGGTTCGGCGGGCTTGGCAAAATGCAGGCTGAATTTGAATGTTTTCTTGCCGACCTGCACCGTTTCAACCCGATCTTTTGTAACAACGACTTTTTTGGTTTTTTTACCATCCTTCACTTCAACAAACTGATCTTCCGGCAGCGTCATCACTGCTTCACCGGAGGTATCCTCCATCGATTCGAGCCAGTCAGCCCTGTTCTTTTCGTTGACCGCGAATATCAGGTAATCGCGGGCCCGCGTCATTCCCACGTACAGAACCCGTATCATCTCCTTGCGCTCCCGCTGCGTCAGCTCTTTCTGCGCAGCGGATTCTTCCGCCTTGCTGTCCAGCCCGAGATTTTTTTTCTGCTTGTCAAACGGCCAGGGCCAGTAGCGTATCCAGCGGCCGGCAAGCGGATCTTTGACATCAAAGGCTTTAGCCGACGGGATAACATGAACATTGAACAGATTGGCCCTCTCGGTTGCTTCAAGGTCATAGAGAATAACTACAGGCCACTCAAGCCCTTTTGCACCGTGATAGGTCAGCACCTGCACAGCATTATCACTTACCCCTTCGGCCTGGGCATCATCGCCGCCAGCCAGATCAGACAAGTAAAGCACAAGGCCTGCCGCTGTTGCGGCGCTTTGCTGAACAAGGCAGTGCTCCTCATAGGCAGAGGCAAGGCTATGCAGCGCCTCGATGTTTGCAAGCCGGGTTGCGCAATCACCCCAGCCAAGGGCCTGTTCATGTGCTCCGCCGGTTTTGAGCGCAAGATGAAAAGCCTCGGCGGGAGTAAGAGCGATGAGACTGTCCCGCACCTTATCAAGCGCATCAATGACCGGATGCCCCTGCCACGGTTTAGAATCTGCCGACTGTATCTGAAATTTCTCAAACCATGCAAGGGGCTTTGAAGCATCTGAGGTGAAATGAATGATTTCAGCAGCTGCCACGGTGTCTGAGGAATCAACCAGGTAGCGCAGGCAGGCATACCCGTAAACGCCCTCCGGGGTTGCAAGCAGTCCGCTCCGGGGGATAGTCGCCCTGACGCCGAAAGATTCAATGGCATCCGCAATGTCTGCGCAGTGGTCATTGTAGCGGCACAGGATTGCAATATCACCGGCCCTGACTGGCCGCAGCGCTTTGCTGGCAGGGTCTTCAACCTGCCATCCCGTGGGGTTGGCCAGCATCCCGGAAATATCCGCGGCTAGGGCCTGGGCGCGAAGCGGTATGTTGCTTCCCATAAGCCGCCATATGTGCAGCGGCGCATTGAATTCCTTGCGGTCCTTGCGCATGGCATTGAGCCCGACGCGCTTCGGGGGGATCCCGACCGGCTCGAAAGCCCGTGCAAATACGGCGCTGGTAAATTCCACAAGGCCGGGCCTTGAGCGGTAGGAGTCTTTGAGAATTTCAGGCTCCGGCACAAGGGCCTCTATAACGGCATCCATGAGGGCCGGGTCAGTGCCGCGAAACCCGTAAATAGCCTGCTTTTGATCGCCCACCCATATTGCCCTGCCCACAAGGTCCATGAGTTTGAGAAACACGGCAAGCTGCAGGGGGCTTGTGTCCTGAAACTCATCAACAAGAACAAGATCAAGCCGGGACTTAAGTGATTTCTGCACATCGGACCGGCTGAGAAGGTCATGGCAAAGGCGCTCCTGATCGACAAAATCAATAAGGCCATATTGCGCTTTGAACTTCGCAAAAGCCTGCATGCCGTCGGCAGCGCAGGCAAAGACTTTCTGAATAAAAATTTCAATATCGCTGTGCAGGCGGGGATGCTTCAAGAAAGAACTTGCCGTCGTGAGAACCGGCTCGAACAGTTCCTGGCTCTGCTGGCCCGGGCTGAGCTTTGATATCCTTGCCCAATCAGCCCAAGTAAAATTTTCGGCTGTTTTTTTTAATTTAAGAAGCTGCCTTATTTCATAAACTGCATTTTTTGTTTTATCTGTCTTATCCAGCTCAAGGTTGATTTTTTTTAGTGTTTTTTCCATTGCATCGGTCAGCTTGTCATCCAGCGTCTTGCCGCTTCGCACCGGGTCAGTCAGCAGTTTTTGATAGCCTTTCCATGAACGCTCGGCAAAGGCTGCAAGCTTTGAGGGCGAGATGTTATTGGTGCGGGCTGCATCGCTGATTCTTTTGACAACATTCTGCCAGTCAGCGATCTGAAGCCGCTCTGCGGCAGGCTCTATGTCGGGGGCAGCCAGGTCGATTACAGCGGAAACCGCCCGGTTATAAATTGCCTGATCCTCTCCATCGGGCAGCACGGTCTGCACGGGAGGCAGGCCTGCCTCGAAGGCAAAATCGCGGACAATGGTTCCACATACGGAATTGACCGTGCCGATATAGCCGTCAAGGATGCGCTGCGCATCATCGGGCAGGCCCTGCTTGAGCAGTCGCAGGCGAACCCGCTCGGTAAGCTCGGCCGCAGCCTTATTGGTGAAGGTAGTTGCCAGCACTGCCTCGGGACGTACGCCATCGGCAGAAATAGCATCTGCAAGCCGCCCCGTCAGCGTGTAAGTTTTTCCTGAGCCGGCACTTGCGCTAATAAGCTCCAGAGCTTTCTTTTTCATGACAGCCTCCCTTCGCCGCACAGATTGCCATACGAGCACCAGCTGCATTTTGGTTCAAGACAGAATCCTGGCTCAGCTTTCTTCTCCTGTTCAGTGTCTTCATCGGGTGGCTCCTTCAGCTCATCTGGTGCAATCCCTTCGGCAAGGGCAAGCCCCTCTTGTAATTGATTCATCCGGTCCTTAAAAGCGCTGAAGGCTTTCTTCCAGATATCTTCAAGACTAATATCTCCCACAACATACTCCGGCGGAACCGATTTGCACGGGGCAAAGAGCATCTCCTGCTGGGCAAGCATATAATACCCACCGGCAGGAAATTTATTTGCTGTATCAGAGAGAAGCCATGAATAGGCAGCAAGTTGCAGCGGCGAGCTCTGCTCAAGCTCCTGCCTCCGGTACTTTGATTCTTTCGTCCACTTAAGGTCCATGAAAAGCGGCCCGCTTTTAGCATTCAGGACCATGTCGATTTTTCCTTTAAGGGGACCATAGCCGGGCAGGTTCTTTTCCCGGGGTGTTTCGCTCTCTGCCACCGTAAGCCTGGCACTTCCCAAAAACTCAACCAGCGCTTTGACCGCTTTGCCTGTGGTGCTGCGGTAGCGCCTGCACAGCAGCTCATTGCCCGGATGCAGAAGCACGGCTGCCATCTGGGGCACATATTGATCAAAAAGGGCAAGCGCCCTTTTTTCGGCTGCATCAGCAGCCCACGATTTTTTTTCTTTAAAAAGGGTTTCAATAATCCGGTGGCACAGCGTGCCGACAATCTGTTGTATGTCCGGCAGGGAGGCGATGCTGCCGGATGAAAGGTTGATGATGTTTTCAAACACCCAGGCAAGGGGGCAGGCAATCAGGTCTGCTATGCTGCTCACCGAATGGGTGTCGGGTAGCCTTAGCTCATTATTTATAACAGGCCACTGCCTCTGCGGTGAAGGCGGGCTGACAACTGCCTGCCGCACTCTTCCTATCTTCTCTCCCGCAAGCAGCGGCTTGCCCTCCCGCCACAAAGCGGCTGCATCGGCAATGAGCTTTTGCTCGTCGGCCTGCTCAATGCAGAGCAGGTGCCGTATTTCATCCCAGAGCGGGTGCAGGCCGCCATTATCCGCAGCAGCGCTTTCGCTGAAAAATAGAATGAGCCTTTTTCCGGCAAACAGCACAGGTCTTCGCCACCCGCAAGCCTCATGCATGCGATTCCGGCCCGGGGGGTCCAGAGCAATCCCTGCTGCAGTGAATGCTTGTATTTCGTCTTCATCCCAAAGCAGATGCCTGGAGACTGTGCCGGGGTTTGTAAAGTTCCACCACACAACTGTATCGGCAGCGCCCCAGATTTGGCCAGGCATACTCACGCTCGACCATGCTGCAGCCTGAGGAAAAGCATTGGGCTGCTCAAGCCCTTGCCCTACAACGGAGTCAAGGATGCGTTCAAGCTGCGGCCGGGGGATTGCAGCCATGCCGGTTGCTGCCACTGCTTCTGCCACGGCACTGGCAAGGGCGGCAGACTCGATCAACAGCCCATCATCATCATTGCCGCCCCGGTTGGCTGCCCAGTCGGCAACGCGCGAGCACACCTGCTGTATGTACTGCACCGGCATTCCCTTTTCAGGGCAGCAGCGCTTTTCGCCCAGCCAGAACTGCAGATCCGCGGCAAAATCACCCTCTGTTTTTTTTGTGTCGTATTTGCTGTTGCGGAATGCCTCTCGGGCTTTATCCCAGGCTCTTTCCCACTCAGGACCGCCCAGGCCCGGATGTTGGCACAGGGCTTTGGCAAAATAATTACCGTAGTATTTTGCAATGGGGGATTTTGGCAGGGCCAGAAGTTCAAGCAGCCGGTCAGGATCAAAGGGCTCCCAGAGGTTTGAAAGCACAAGAGGAAGGACCTGCAGAGCAGCCCGCCAGCGCGACCGGGATTGACTGCCAAGACCGGGCAGGCCATGAGACTGAAGCCGGTCATCAAGAACCGCCCCTGTTGAACCTGCCACAAGAAGCATATCGGGAAATAACTTTTCCTGCATCTCAAGCCATGAGGCAAGGGCCTCCGCAGCTTCCCAATCAGTTGCAGCCTTTATCATGCTGATGCTGCCATCGCCTTTAAAGGATGACGCTGCTGCCGGCTTCCCGGCTGTCATGGCTTGCTGTAGTCGCGCCAGATCACTTGAGCCCTTTGACGCAGCCCTATTTGTTGGCTTGATATCGACTTTCAGCTTTTGAAGCTCCGAAAAAAGATTCTGGCACCAGAGGGGCAGGGTAGCAAGTGGTTCTGCATGATTGATGGCAGAGATGCCGCATGTACGACCCCGCTGAAGCTCATCGAGCACATTTTGTACCTGCTCACCCTTTCCACGGCAATATTCGGATTTTTTGAAAAGCGCCTCAACAGCCCCAAGATCGGCAAGCCTTTTGCCGGGAGATTTGAAAGGATTGCCCCTCCATCCCCCGAGCACCAGCTCATCGCGCAGATCAAGCAGCTGCTTTGCCGTTGACCAGGCATCTGCCTTGAAGGAGCCGGAATAGAACCGCTTGCCATCATCAATCTGACGCAGAACATTGAGATACTGGGCAATCCGCACCGCACCATGCTTTGCAACCCCGCCCAGGCCCAGCCGTGTTTCAAGAATTTCGATCAGCTTCAACGGCCCGGCAACAACAGACCCCAGCGTTGCCTTTTTTTCTGCGAGGGCATCAGGGTAATGTCCTGAATCAAATTCGTAGCCGAAAGTGATGCGCATATCTACCTCTATACAGCTTGGCCAATTTTCATTTTTTCTTCGCCTTCTTCACCAAGTTCTTCGCGACTCCGCTCGAAACCTTTTTCCCAAGCTCAGTCAACCGATATTTTTGCAGTCTGCTATTGGGTTTATCAGGAATCGTATATCCAATCATTTTTTTATCCAATAACTCGCGGACTAGCTGGTTCAACCTGCCGGAGATTTCTTTTTGCCCTAATCGTAAAGAAATATCATTTTTTGAAAATTCGCCTGCTTCAAGAACAGCCAACACTCTCAACTCTAGCGACTCTGGCTGTGACTCTGGCTGTGACTCTGGCTGTGACACATTCCCTTGATCAAAACCTTCTTCGTAGGGGAAAACAATCCTCATGAAGTTGTCAGTGAACTGAAAAACAGATGTATCGTATTTTTCGAGGATTCTGGGGATGCCGGAACCGAGATATTCAACGAGTTCAAGATCTTTGAATACCCGCATCAACTCCTTGTTGCGGGGCACTGAAACACCGGTAAGGAAATCCTCTCTGCTTAATCCGAAAGGCAGACCCCCGGTGGAGGTGATTTCCAAACGGTCAGAAAAGAGTTCGAATTTAGGAGGCGCTTCGTAAGAATAATCATTATGTACAATGGCGTTGATAACCGCCTCGCGAAGGGCGGTTTCGTCAATCATTCTTTTCTGAAGGCGTTTTTTTGATGTGATTTTGGTAAAAGTGCTGTTTTCTACTTCCAGCTTATCCAAAACCTGTTTGGCCGCTTTTATCAATGAGCAATAACCGTATTCATTATTTTCAATCAGATGTACCCGGGAAGACCCTTTGTATTTTGCTACCTTTATAGATGTGCCGTTTTTATCGGAAAGAAGATAGGCTGCGTAATTGAAAGAAGAATCGGGGGTTAGAAATTCAAGGCTCACCGCGAAATTATCAGTTAGCTTAAAACCGGCTTCCTGATAGAAGATTTTCAGCTGTTCGAAGGTGAGTTCCTTTTTTGGTGATCGAATCAAGCCCAGAGTATTTCTTGCCCGCTTGAAAAATAAATCCTCTATCATTTTTGAGTTCATCGGTTCGGCGGCACTGCCTATGCGGATAAAACAACCTTTTTCCGACATGCCATATTTTTTGAGATGATAGGGTTTTTCATAGCCACCGGCAACGGTAATTTTAATGACAGGCTTGTCATCAATTTGTTCCAGCAGAACATCAAAGAGACCCAAAGCGGAAGGGGAAATATTGTTTTTTATTCTATCTTTTACCTGAAGCTGAGTTGCGTCAACATCCTTTAATCCGGCTATGGTTTGCGTTTTTGCGTCAATACCGATATGGATAATGCCTCCTTCGGGACTATTTAGAAACGCAACCACTGCTTTTTCCAGCGAATCTGACAACTGCCTTTTATATTCAACGTGACTTGATTCTATAAAACGCTGTCCCACCTTTTTATCAGAGCCGCTGCTTTTCATCATTCTTTCTCCGCAATCAGCCTATTATTTCCCCTCGATCACCGTTTTCCCATCGAAGGTTTCAGCAATTAACGTGACGCTGTTGATTGCGTTGAATTACTCCCGCGAGAAAAGGTAATGGTTCTATTGTTTGTTCTATTAATTTCCATATGGCGCACAGCAGCATCGGCTGTTTTGGCATCACCCTCTGTTGCTAAAAAATAGACCTCTCATACTATGAAACATTAATCCAATGAATTTTTTTCATTCTATCTGCATGCCTACCATGTGCCTGAGTTTCCGACATTGTTTTGGATAGGGCACCAGAGATGAATCAGGCCTCCTCGGACCGGGCACATTGCCGAATAATTTTGGCAATCCAGGCCGGCGCATAGCGAATGTCTTTCAGGAGTTGCTGTTTATCGCTAGCAGACAGACGCTGTCGTAAAATGGCAATGGTCTGGTCATTGACATGGCGGGCGCCAATCCATCGCAAGGCCTGAATGACAGTGCCGCTGGAGCGGCCGGCCGTGGCCATCTGCCGTGGCGTGGTGCGTTTGAGAATGATTTGGCGCTTGCCAAGGTGCACCGTGCGGGAGCTGCCGTCCGTTAAAAAGACCGTCCGCACGGGAACCTGCGTGGAGAGGCCCAGCAGATTGGCGGCATAGGCGCCGGATGGTTGGAGCCGTATCGCATCGCGGCCGGCAAGGGCTTTGGCCACATCATCAACCGGAGGCGCAAGCTCACCCAGCTCGGCATGAAGTCGGGGGTAGTCGTAGAGGCCCCTGGTCAGACGCCGAATAGCGCCTTTCCTGGTATGGCGGCTGAGGGCATGATCAATAGCAATACGGCTGCCGATATCAAGAAACGAGTCCGGGGTAAATATCCAGCCTCGACCATGCGCTCTGATACGCCTAAGTATCGAAGAATCAATGGATTGTATTTGTTTTTGTCCGCTCATCTTGGCAGAAATTATGCTATATTTTTCTTCCAGCATCAAGAAGTTTTTTTCTGCTTCTCCAAAAAAGGCGCTGGGGGGGGCAGATCGCGGGCATGAAGAATCCCGATACGCCCGGCAATCTCTCGCAGTCGGCCAAACCTTGAATCCATCTTTTCCATGTCCGTAAATGTAGCCACATATTTACAACTGACGACAAAAAAAATTATATGCTTACCCCCTGTCTCCTGCCCTGTTTCATCTTTTCCGGGCAAACTGCACGGCCCAGCAGCTTGCTATACCACCCCAACCGGAATAGTCCGGCATGTTTCAGTCAGCTGCAGCATGTCAGGTATCTGAACATACCCTGTTAAAGCACATAGGCTGCCGACTAATTTAAAGTATGATTTTAAAATAGTCGCTACGTACAGCGCCACACAATATAGAGATCGGTTGTGTGCAGGCTGATAATCCCCTCTAACTCCCCTTTGCAAAAGTGGAGAATTTTTTGTTCCCCCTTTTTCAACGGGGGATTAAGGGGGATTTTAACCGGCCCCTATTTCTGCAGGGCAGGACTTACAGGGCAAAGTGTACGTAATGCCTATAAGTAAATCTCTCTGTAGGGCGCCTTCTTAACTATACTGCATAAAGCTGCAACGTCTTCTCTGCCTGCTGCCGCACCATTTTCACAAGCTCTGCCGGCCCCAGCACCTTTGCCTTCTCCCCATAGGAAAGCACCAGCGCCAGCACTTCTTCTTTTGACGATGCTGAAAAAGTCAATTCTATGTCCCCGCCGGGCTTATCCACGATCTTCTGGTCTTCGCTCCAGGTCTTCTCTCGCGCAAACTGAGCAGCCCAACCGGAGAGGCGAAGAGTCACGTCAAGGTGGCCATTTTTCATCATCCCGAAGGTTTTATCGAAGGTCTTGTTGAAATCGTAATTTTTGGGGAATTCGAAATGAACATCGGTTTTCACAATAGACTTTATCCGGTGTATGGCCAGCACAGGGTTGAACTTCGGGGCTTTGTACGGTTTGCCGGGATATTTCGCCTTTTCAGCGTGGAGGTACAGTGTGTTGCCGTGAGAAAAAAGTTTGAGAGGCTTTATATAATAGGTCTTGGGTGCTTTTTCCATCAGAGCCTGATAGGTGATCTCGCATACCCGCAGCTTTTTGATGGCATCAAGAATGGTTTGTATGCTTTGCTGATGCGGGGTGTAGTCGACCGTGCCATGCTGAAAGCTTGAAAACAGGTTTGTTGAAATATCAACGCTGTCGGGCAGAAGCTGGCGGCTCTTCAGAATACCTGACTGAACCATATTCCTAAAATCCGCTCCCACAAGATGCTCGGTAAATGTCTTGCACATGTTCAGCAGATTCACCTCGTCAGCAGTTAGGCACTGGGCAGGCAGCGGACGGGAAGTTTTTTTCATGGATATATAGCGTTCCCGGCCGCTTATATCATCCTCAATTTGTGCGCCGTACACCTGCTGAATGTCCCTGACCAGCCGTATGATCGTTGGCTTTGAGCAGTTCAGTTCCTTCGAAAGCTGGTTTAGGGAATACCTGTCACTGGTGAACAGCAGGCGTGCAAAGAGCCGGATAAGCTTTTCGCCGTAGGTTTTGTCATCGTGCTTTCTGGGCATGGGGTTTCCTCCAGCAATGAATATCGTTTCATATTATGGAATAAGCATACCGCCCCCCGCACCGTCAGTCAATAGGGTAAAAAGGCCAATCAGCAAACCCTTGCCGTGGGATGAAACGATGGGGTGCTACTGTTTGAACTGTAATGACAAAGCACAGCCAATTTTATAAAGGAGAATTTATGGCACGAAGAAGAAGAGAAAGGCTCAATCTGAAGCACCCCGAGCACCTGCTGGTTGCAACTCCCGATCTGAACGAAGCATTTGCCATGCGCACCAGCGCAACCTATCTTAAAGAAATTGCCGACCTGTGTCCGTTGGTGGACAGCGAGGCCCTTGATGTGCTCCTTTGGGTTCTTGGCCCGGATACCCTGGAACTGCAAACCTATCTGCACGAGGAAAGGAACTCATCCGCCAGGGGAAGCAGGGCTTGCGATGAAGAGGACGATGAGGATGATATCACCATGGAGTGCGCCGAGGATATGGACGAGTACACGCGCATGCTTCGGAAACATCTGCGGAAACTCACAAAACAGGCACTCAAAAAATATACGGCTTTCACCAAAAAACTGCTTGCCGGCCGGATACAAAAGCTCAGCCGGGACACGGCTTCCGAAATAGAGCTGAAACTGGAATCCCTGCGGAAAATGTTCAAACTGACCGATATTGAGAACCGGTTCTGCACGCTACTGTGCATCGCCACCACCTTCGAGAAGGTAAATTCTTTTTTTATCGATCACCTTGAATGCCAGACCTATTCCGGCAGGAAATATCTTAAAAGCTTTCTGGGTATTACCTCCGAAGAATTGAGCCGCATACAGCAGGGAACTCTGGCAAAAATCGGCATGTTTGAATTTGACCGGCACCGTCTCAGCGTTAATGATGATTTTGAAAGTTTTTTCAATAGCGCCTCATCGCAGTTCACTCCGGAGAAACTGTACGCCAGGGCCGGGCAGGATGCTCTGCCACTTGAATATCATGTGATCGGCTGCGATGAAACCGCCCATGTGCTTGATCTTCTAAGGAAACAGCAGGAAACATCCACCCATGTACTGCTCTATGGTCCGGCAGGCACCGGCAAAACAAGTTATGCCCGTGGCATTGCAAAAGAGCTTGGCGTGCAGGCCTTTGAAATAAGCAAAGGCGATGAAGACAACGAAGCGGAAAACCGGCGAACGGCCCTCATCGCCTGCAGCAATATGACCAATAACGGCGACGGCTCGCTCATACTGGTGGACGAGGCTGATAATCTGCTCAATACCGAATCGTCATGGTTTTTCAGGGGCGAGACGCGGGACAAGGGATGGCTGAACAAGTTTCTCGACGAGCCGGGCCGCAGGATTATCTGGATCACCAACCGCATAAAAGAAATAGATGAGTCCGTGCTGAGGCGCATGTCCTTCAGCCTGCATTTCAGGCATTTCTCGCTAAAGCAGCGGGAAAATCTCTGGCGCACGGTGCTAGAGCGCAACCAGTGCAGCCGGCTTGTTGACGCCGCGGAAATTGAGCCCCTGTCCCAGCTGTATGCCGTAAGCGCGGGAGCCATAGACCTTGCGGTGAAAAAAGCAAAGGAAATCTCGCCGAGCGACAAAACGGGCTTTTTAAAGGCCGTGCAACTTGGGCTGCAGGCGCATCGAACCGTTATCAATGGCGGCATCCGTCCGATAGATAAAGATTGCATTGAGGCCAACTACGGCCTTGAGGGTCTCAACATTAAAGGCGATCTGCCTGCGCTGATGCAGCAGATTGACATCTATGACAGCTTTTTAAAAAGCTCTGATTTCTCCCGCAGAATCTCCATGAACCTGCTCTTTTACGGTGCACCCGGCACCGGCAAAAGCGAACTGGGCCGCTACATTGCCCGGCGCCTTGGCCGGGAGCTTATGGTGCGGCGTGCCAGCGACATATTAAGCAAATGGGTCGGACAGACGGAGCAGAACATTGCAGCTGTTTTTGCCGAGGCCGAGGCTAAAGAAGCTGTTCTGGTTATCGATGAGGCGGATTCCTTCATCTTCACCCGCGAAATCGCACAGCACTCCTGGGAAACAACGCAGGTTAATGAGTTTCTCACGCAGATGGAGCGCTTCCGTGGCCTGCTCATCTGCACGACAAACCGGTTTGCGGGGCTGGATGATGCCTCTATACGGCGCTTCAACCAGAAGATCGGTTTTGATTTCCTGACCGTTCAGGGCACTGAAATTTTTTACGAAAGGTTTTGTATGCCCCTTCCCGGCACCTCTTTGGATACGGCAAATCTCGACCGGCTCCGCAATATCCGCGATCTTGCGCCCGGTGACTTCAAAGTGGTGCGTGACCGCTACTGTTTCTTCAAGCCCGAGGATCTTTCCCACGACATGCTTGTAGCCGCTCTTGAAAGTGAAGTGCAGATAAAGCGCGCGCAGCATGGAGGGAAACCACTGGGATTCTCGTTTTGAGAATAAAAAGGGGGGCGGCCTTAGTCATACAGAGTTACAACGTACTCATATCTAAAGGAGCGCCCATGAAAACGACATCGCCAAAACCGAAAAATCCCTGCGGCAAACGCCGCCAATTGCACGAACCCTATGAGGTGTGGAAAGGCCTGGATCGCTTTGAAGGCTGGGAGTGGCGTGTTCTCAAGAAATATCAACCTCCTGATGCGGAGGCGGACAATGAATATGCGGTATGGCTCTGTGCAGTAAAAAGCCCCTGTACGCATGGCCAGTGGGAGACAGGCGACGTGTATGTCAGAGAGGTGAAGTACCGCGGTGAAAAAGTCTCATGAAAAAGGTTGCGGTACCGGCTGCACAGCAAGGAGCGTGATATGATCACTGATTTTTTTAATAAGGCAACGGAAGACATTTATAACGGCAAAACATCAAAAGAGGCGCAAAATCTTTTGCCCGCCGAGCTTGTGCCCCTTGCTCAGCACAGGCTTGATTTTCTTAACAATGTCGATTGTTTTTATGATCTAAAATCGCTTCCCGAGCTTGAAGTTCGGGTACTGCACGGCAGGCGCAAGGGGCAGTGCAGCATAAAAATTGCAGGAGACTATTATATTTGCTTCGCCTTCGACGAATGCTGGTACAAGGTAAAACGGGCGGTGATAACAAAGCTTCGCATGAGAAAGGGGGCATAATGCTGTTCACTGGATCACACAAGCCGGCAGTCAGGCTGCCGTTGCATCGCAAGCCTTTGCATCCGGGCATAATCCTTTTACAACACTATATGAAGTTTTTCAAACTGAGTATTACCGAGCTTGCCCGGATGACCAGGTTGAGCAGCAAAAGTCTTGAAATGGTATGCCGGGGATTAACGCCGGTAACTGTGAGTATGGCCATACCGTTGTCGCGCCTTTTCGATACGACGGTGGAATTCTGGCTCATGGGGCAAATGGTATGGGACATCTGGCATGCGACACGAGACAAAAACTCACAAACCTGCAAAAACATACAACCGCTGGATTTCAGCTTTAAAGGCAAAGGCGCCTCCAAATATTGGGTGTCGCTTGATGAGTTGACGGAGAATGAGCGGCAGCGTCTGGTGCAGCTCAACAGTACACTGGTTGAGCTTGAAAAGAAAATAATCATTGAAGCAAAACGTTTGATCAAACAATGCGAGAAGAGGCTTAAACGGCCGGAGGAAAATTTTCTGAAGGATTATGAAATCGAGGCGATGATAAAATTTGTTTTGGATAAAGATGGCCCTGACTATCGGGACAATGACGATAATATCATCGCAGAGCTTGATGAAATCTGCATAAATCTGGAATGGGAAACGTTTGCTAATGGAGAGAACTACAATGATACTCAATTTACGGAAGACCGGATGTATCACTGCTGGCTCTTTCATTCGCTGTATGGCCACACGAAACCGCGTCTGACGTTTCGCGACATGCTCCGCATCGGCGATATTTGGGTCGATATCGTGGGCTGGTATCAGGACTTTATTCGACTTGACAGAAATATGAAAATTGTAAAAGATTAACCCAATGATACACGTAGGTTCTCATGCTGAGCACATGCTGCTTGTAATGGCGATAATGATTTTCCTCCGGACCGGTGGGCCGGCTTATTTACCATCGGAGAGGAGTACTCCACATGGGCGGAGATAAGGTCAAAAAAAGAAATGGAACAACTGAGAATGGATAAAAAAGTAAATTTTTTTTTAAATAAAAATGCCCGCAATCTCTTTATGAAATCACGGGCATTTTGGTTGCGTATGGGTTGCGTTCTGCCGTGAATTAACGTTAATTTTGGTTGGTTTTGGCGAAGCTAAGTTGTTGAAATACCTGTTACGCCTTTCTTTTTTTGCGCCCATCACGCCGAAGGTCGTCCCGATTAAAGCCGGGATCGTCCCCGCCATATTTTACAAGCACCTGGCCGCAAGGCCGGGTGCTTTTTTTTATTTGACTCACCCCCGTCCTCGTACTATACCCTCTTCACAAAACACTCAAAACGCTACGAAGCATCGGACAGCTTATGCAGCTTAAAATCACGGACATAAAAATAAAAAAAAGAATCAGAAAAGACCTGGGCGATCTCTCCCCCCTCATGGAAAGCCTGCGTGATCACGGGCTTATGAACCCAGTGGTCGTTAACCGGAAACATGAACTGATTGCGGGACACCGCAGGCTTGGGTCAGCCCGGAGGCTTGGCTGGGAGTACATTGAAGCAACCGTTATGGATACGGCGGGTGAGCTGGGCATGCTTGAGCTTGAGGTGGAGGAAAATATTCTACGCCGGGATTTTTCAGCTGACGAACTCGCGGAAGCACGAAACAAACTTGAAAAGCTGCGCAATCCCGGGTTTTTCAAGCGCCTGTGGCTGTGGATCAAACAGGTGTTTTCCAACCTTGGATCTTAGAACATTTTTCAAAATACTGTAGCCATACAGGCACAGGTGAGCTTTTGGTGAAGGCAGCCCGTGCGGTTCGAGCCATTGGCAATCCACCATCGCCGGCTTCTTTTGCGAGAATCATAGCACGGGCTAACGAAGCAAAAGCTTGCCTATGCAAGCGGCTACAAAAAAAGAAAAATGCTCTAAGTAAATCCTGCTCAAATAAAAAAGCACGGGGTATACCCTCCGTGCTTTTTTATTTGCCCGAACCGCGGCGCGAGGCCGGTGCCGGAATATTACGGCACCTCGGCCTTTTTGCCGCCCTCTTCACCTTCGACAGCACCTGCGATTTTAAATATCGGCAGATACATTGCCGCGAGCATGGTGCCAACCGTTCCGCCCAGAAAAATCATCATTATGGGCTCAATCATGGACGTCAAGGTGTCAACCGCCTGATCGACTTCTTCTTCATAAAAATCCGCTATTTTAGAAAGCATGCTGTCAAGGGCGCCCGTTTGTTCGCCGACGGACACCATTTGGCAGACCATGGCCGGAAAAACGCCGCTTTTCATGAGCGGTTCGGCAATTGTTTTACCCTCACTGATACTGGTTTTTGTGGCAAAAATCGCCTCTTCAACAATTCTATTTCCTGATGTTTTTGCCACAATATCAAGGCCGTCAAGAATAGGAACACCGCTTGACAGCATGGTGCCCATGGTTCTGGTGAACTGGGCAACAGCCACCTTGCGCAACAAATCCCCTAGTACGGGTGTTTTGAGGATAAATTTATCAAAGATATATTCACCCCTATCAGTGCTTTTCCATTTCTTAAAGGCAAAAACAACAAGGCCGACACCGGTAAAAATCGCCCACCAGTAGCTCCGCAAGAAATTACTCATATCCACCACACCCTGCGTAAGCCCGGGTAGCTGGCCGCCAAAACTGCTAAACATTTCCGCAAAAACCGGAATAACGAAAATCAGAAGCACTAGAATAACGACAATTGCAACAACGCCGATAACCGAGGGATACACCATGGCGCTTTTGACTTTGCCGACAAGCTTGGCATTTTTTTCAATATGCGTTGCCAGACGCTGCAAAATGGTGTCAAGCACACCGCCGAGTTCACCTGCGGCTACAAGATTCACATAAAGATTGTCAAAAACAACAGGATGCTTCCCCAGCGCTGCGGCGAAAGTGCCACCCCCTTCCACATCGGACTTTATTTTTGTAATTATCTGTTTAAACGTGGGGTTTTCCTCCTGAGAGGCAAGGATTTCAAGACCCTGGATAAGCGGAAGTCCTGAATCGATCATGGTTGAAAACTGCCTGGTGAAAAGAATCAGATCCTTGGTGCTCACCTTGGGCTGAAACAGCTTGATACCTGCGAATATATCCTTCGGCTTTTCAGAGATGTATTTAATCCGCACATGCTGCTTTTTGAGCATCTCCCGGATCGCAACTTCGCTTACCGCTTCATTGGTTCCTTTAACAATTGCGCCCTGCCTATTGACACCTTCCCAATTGTAGACTGGCATAATATCCTCTGCTTAAAACAGTTTTAGGGAATCCCTGCTTGAGAAAACAACTCTCAATCATCACGCACTGATGACCTCAGCACTTCATCGAGCGTCGTCACGCCAGCAATCATTTTTTGAATACCGCTCTGGCGCAGCGTTTGCATCCCTGAATTTATGGCCTCGCGCTTAATTTCAATGGCCGAAGCTCCCTGAAGCACCAGCTCTTTCAGCGACTCGTACATCGGCATGACCTCATAGAGCGCGATTCGCCCCTTATACCCCGAGCCTTTGCAGGTATCACAGCCCCGGCCCTTATATATTGTCGCATCATGAAACCCCTCGGGAACCGCGCCAAGCTTGGCAAGCAAATCTTCGGAAATGCGGTTTGCGGGCTCCTTGCAGTCCGGGCATATTTTGCGTGCAAGGCGCTGGGCAACGATAAGATTAACGGCGGAAGATACCAGAAACGGCTCGATACCCATATTCAGCAGGCGGTTTATCGTTCCAGGGGCATCGTTGGTGTGCAGGGTGGAGAGCACCATATGCCCTGTCAAGGCGGCTTTGATGCCTATTTCCGCGGTTTCAAAATCCCGGATCTCCCCGACTAGGATGATATCGGGATCCTGGCGTAAAAACGAGCGCAGCGCAGCGGCGAAATTAAGGCCGATATCCTCATGTATCTGCACCTGGTTGATGCCGTCAAGGTTAAACTCAACCGGATCTTCGCACGTGGATATATTTTCGGTAACCTTATTAAGCTCGGAAAGCGCGGAGTAAAGCGTTGTGGTTTTACCGCTCCCGGTCGGCCCCGTCACCAGCACCATGCCATAAGGCTTGTAAATGGCTTCCTTAAAGTTCGTAATCTGCTCTTCATCAAATCCAAGTTTGGTCATATCAAGCTGCAGGTTTGATTTATCCAGAAGCCGCATAACCACTTTTTCGCCGAACAGGGTAGGAAGCACTGATACCCGGTAATCCATTTCGCGGTTTTTGCCCATTTTCATCTTGATGCGGCCGTCCTGCGGCAGCCGCCGCTCGGCTATATCGAGTTTGGCCATGATCTTAATACGGGATACTATGGCATTGCGCATTTTCATGGGCGGCTTCATGACCTCGGACAGGGTTCCGTCCACCCGGTATCTGATACGGAAGCTCTTCTCATAGGATTCCACGTGGATATCGCTTGCCCGGCGCTCAACCGCCTCCGAGAGAACCGCATTCACCAGCTTGATGACCGGTGCGTCCTCGCTTTCCTGCGCCAGTTCACTGAGGTCGACATTATCGGAGATATCGATATGCTCCATATCTCCGTCTTCAAATTCGCTTAAGAGGCTCTCGGTTGCGGTGGCAGTCTGATAGTAGTAGTCAATGGAGGTCAGGATAGCCTCGTCGGCGGCAACAAATGGTTCGATGCGATAGCCGGTGAGAAACTTCAGGTCGTCCAGCGCAAAAATATTGGACGGGTCGGTCATGGCGACAATAAGGGTTGAATTTTTGAGCGCAATCGGCAAAACATTATACTTTGTCGCGACTTCCGCGGTTATGATTTTAATGATATCAGAGTCTATAGTGAACTCGGAAAGCTTCATTGCCGGAACGCCATGCTGCTCGCTTAAAATCTGCAGCAGCACACTTTCCTTGATAAAGTTCAGGCGGGTAAGCGCAATGCCGAGCTTAATGTTCTTTTCCTTTTGAAAAGCAAGCGCGGTATCGAGCTGTTCCTGGCTAATGGCGCCCTTTTTTAAAAGCAAACTCCCAATTTTTTCAGACATAGTCTGTAGCCCTTAAGCACATAGTCGCTGGCGCTTATTAGACGCGCTAACGGCTATTATTTATTGATTTCAAGTGCATTGTAAAGTTTTTTGTTTGCGAAAAGCGGAAATGTATTTTATTGCTATTATGAAAACTTACATATATTGTTTCAGAAACATACAGCCTGACCCCTCGTGCCGTTGCTCTTTTATATATCGGCATGACCTCTGAAGTCTTGATGAAAAAAGTTTTGCATGGATGCTTATGAAAAAAAACACATTTATAGGAATTGCCATCAGTTGTATTTGCATCGGCTTTGTGCTGCGAGGCATCAACTTTTCCGAGGTTGCGTCCTGTTTCCGTTCCATACAGTACCTGTATCTCATCCCGGTGCTGCTCCTGGTTTTGGGGAATCTCTATGTGCGATCATATCGCTGGGGCATCATGATTAATAATCTGGTCAGGCTTGACCAGTGGACGCTATTCAAGTTTTCGGCAATCGGTTTTATGGCCATAGGAGTACTGCCGGCGCGGCTCGGGGAATTTGTGCGGCCCTATCTGGTAAAACAGTACGGCGGCGTCCGAATGCCCGCCACCATGGCGACCGTGGTTCTGGAGCGGATTTTTGATCTTCTGACGCTCATGGTTTTTCTGTTTATCGTTCTGATAAAAATCCCCCTGCCGCCGGAAATTTTCAAGGCCGGCATCACCATGCTGACGATCTCTCTTACCCTGCTGACTGTTTTTATTAAAAGAAATGCTGTTTGGGATTTAAAAAAAAGAGGCGGGTCGAATTTATCTCTAGTGCATGCCAGGCTTTAGCACCATACATACCATACATGATAAAGCTATTCAGCCGACAGTATAAAAAAGGGCGGACATTGCTGCCCGCCCTTATCCAGTGCTTATCTTCTGTTAATTCTGCCATTCTCCGTTGCGATACATAAATATTGCCGTCACAGGTGACTGACTCACCACATCAAACGGACCACCTTTGGCCGCATCAGGAGTCTGGCCATGATGCTGAAACTTCACCTCATTGTAGGTAAGAATGCCGACATAGGTTTTTTTTGCAGGGTCGGCTATTTTTACCCTTGTGCTCAAAGTATCGCTGTACCCGTCATATTCAGCGATAAAGCCCTGATCAACCTTTTTGTATTGCATTTTTTTGGCTGCAAAATTGTTGACTGTTTGCAGCCACTCCCTGCAAAAGGATTCAAAACGCTTGTCTACACTCAGCTGATCAGAGGCTGCTGCCGCCACTGGTAAATACGGAAGACAGAACATGCCAACGAGGCACCATAGTATGAGTCTATTTGCCAGCATCAGTCAGCAATTTTAAACTCAACGCGGCGATTCATTGCACGGCCCTTTTTGGTCTTATTGTCGGCAATGGGATTCTTTTCGCCGTTGCCCACAGCTGTAAAACGATCGGCTGAAAGGCCCTTGCCAACCAGATACTGCTTGGCCGCAGCAGCACGTTTCTCGGAAAGCTTCTGATTATACTTGTCAGAGCCCATATTACAGGTATTGCCTTCGATGGTCACATTCTTTTTGGCGCATGCCGGCTTCTGCAGTTCGGCTGCTGCCTCATCCAGAATCGGATAGAATTCGGGCTTGATCACAGCCTTGTCAAAATCAAACTGAACAGAATTGATTACTATTTTGTCGCATTTAGGCTCTTCCACTTTCACGGGTACGGGTGGCTTAGGCTCTTCCTTGCATACCAGATAGCCTGTCACGCCGCCTATCAAAGCACCAGCTACGCCGCCGATAATGCCGCCGCCCTTGATCTGGCCGCCGCTGAATGTCAACACGTTGCCAGCACCGGCGCCGCCGCCGCTATATGCGCCCACGCCAAGGTTCGCCGAGGTCAAAAACCCGCCACTCATCCGGTACTGACCGCCGTTCAGCACACTCAATTGGGAGCTGGTATTGGTGCCGCCGCCCTGGACAATGACGCCCCCCTGCCACATGAGCACGCCATTCCCACCCGAGACCGACAGATAGGAAGTGTCACTCAGATAGACCGTGCCGGTGCCGGCGGTGCCACTTTGGCCAAGATTGAAGTCGCTATAGCTGATGAGCCGTCCGCCGTTGGTCAGAACCAGGCTGTTGCCGGAACTCGTGGCACTGGCGCTGATCGTCACTCCGGGGACATTGGTCACCACGCCGCCGCTGATGACCAGCGTGTTGCCGGTCGCCACACCGCTCCCGACGGTCAGGTTAGCCCCGAGCAGATTCCAGGTCGCGCCAGCATTGACGTTGACCGTGTTGCTGTTTGCGCCAGAGCCGACAATGAGTGCGCCGCTCCACAGGTTGGCGTTGGTCACGGTCATTGTGTTGAAGTTGGCGCCGGCCGCATTGCCAACGGTGATCGCGGCGTTGGAGACGGTGCTGATCGCGCCAAGACCGCCGACATTGTAGGCGTTCGAGCTGCCGGCAACATTGACCACGCCGCCGAGCCACTGGCCGCCAT
>Ga0118677_10005294_pt1 | contig 22697 bp, 18 predicted proteins | sample AliMusrvi5mmetaG_FD_86154 | JGI IMG/M metagenome (GOLD analysis project Ga0118677, IMG submission 86154)
GCCCGAAGGGTTGCCTTGACAAGGGTCCCAGCCTCGCCCCATTCATGGTTAAGAGGGTGAAGCGGACTCACGCCACGCTTCATTTCGGTGAGGACTCACCCACAAATTCTGCGGAAGAGCCCGTATTATTCCCGTGAATCCTATGGAGCAGGACGTACTCGGTGAGAAGTGCTATCCGGATCTGAAATCGGTTCCGATTCCAATTGAGATTGTCGATATCTTCCGCCGGTCGGAGTTGGTGCCGGAGGTTGTCGACGAGGCCATTTCCATTGGGGCAAAAGTGATCTGGATGCAAGAGGGCGTGGTCCACGAAGAGGCTGCGGCCAAGGCCCGGGCCGCGGGTTTGGACGTGGTGATGGACCGCTGTATTTTGGTGGATCACCGGGCCACGATGCACACCTGAAATTCATCTGTTTGTCGCCTTTCCTTAACCGGAAATATACGATCTGCGTGGTAATCTTCTTGAATGATTTCTAAAGGGGATTACTAATGCGAATCAAACTGACTTTGCTGGTGGCGGCCGTTGCGTCACTCCTTCTTCCTAACACTTCTTCGGCTCAATCCACGTTTGGCGTTGTGCTTGGTTCGGTGCACGATTCTTCCGGCGCTGTTGTGAGTGGAGCTGTTGTGCGGCTCATGAATACGGAACTGAGCACCGCTCGCGAGACCCGATCCAGCCCGACGGGCGATTACGAATTCCTCAATACGAATCCTGGAGAATACTCGGTTTCGATTACCCAGCCTGGTTTTCAGGCATTCAAGGCGCAGCGAATCCGTCTGGGTGCGCGCCAGAGTTTGCGTATCGATGCGGAACTGCAGGTCGGAGAGATTTCGCAGACCGTGGTAGTGCTGGGATCGGCCGGCGTGATTGCTACCGATACGCCCAGCATCGCCTCCACCCTTTCGACGGAGAAGGTGCTGAACCTGCCGGCGAACGTACGTGCCGGCGGCAGCACGAGCCCTTATTCACTGATCGCCACTCTGCCCGGCATTCAAGCCGACAATGGCGGCGGCTACTCAATTCAAGGCGGCCTGCCCGCGCAGTCGGAATCGAGCGTGGATGGCATCTCCATTACCAATGTGACCGGGAACAGCCCGAACCGCTCGCTATTTCCCTCAGTGGAATCGATTGCGGAAATCAAGGTGCAGGGCGTAGGCAACGGTGCGGAGTTCGGCGCTCCTGGCGATATCACTACCATCTCCAAAGGCGGAACGAACGATTACCACGGCAATGGCTTTTGGTATCTGCAGAACCGGGCATTGGATGCGAGAACGTTCAACCAGGCTGTTCTGCCGGCGAAGATCGGCAACACGTTCGGCGGTTCAGTGGGCGGCCCAGTGCTGATTCCCGGGATCTACAACGGCAAGAACAAAACGTTCTTCTTTTTCACGTGGGAATCGTTCCGTTTTCCTCGCCAGACAACGATTCAGAATACGGTACCCACGCAGGCGATGCGCAACGGCGACTTCAATGCAGAAGGCGTCGCGGTGCGCGATCCGTTCACGGGTGTGCCTTTTCCCGGCAATGTGATTCCGGCGAGCCGCTTCAACAGTGTTGCGAAGGCGGTGATCCCCTATTATCCGACGCCCAACTCCGGTCCTGGCCTGAAGCTCACTTCGGCGAATTACAGCGATAACCGGCGCGCTGATGTCAGTTCGAATCAGTGGGACGTGCGTATGGATCACGCGTTCAACGCAAAGAATGTGGTTTTCGGCCGCTATTCCAGCAAGGACAATCCGTCTACTTCCCCCAATAATCTGTTGCTGCCAAGCGACACCAGTTACAGCGATTACCGGCAGGCGGTGGTGAGCTATAACTACACGATCTCGCCTTCGCTGCTGAATGAGTTCCGCGGTGGCATCTCGTATGCTCCTTCGGGCTCCTCGTTCCCGTTCGACGGCCTGGCATTCACAAACAGCCTGAACCTGAAAGATATTCAGCGGGACATCTTCTTCAACGCGCTGCCCGATTTCGCCATCGACAAGATGACCAGTTTCGCCAAGGGCCGGCCCGGGCGCGGCGCCTCGTGGAATACACAGTTTATCGACAACCTGACATGGGTCAAGGGCCGCCATACGCTTAAGTTCGGAACCGACATCCGCATTCTCCGCGCGGAAAGCAACCTGGGCTTCACCACGGGTGACAACTACGGTGACTACGGTTTTACCGGCAACTTCTCTGGTGCTCCGTTTGCCGACTTTCTTCTCGGCGTACCGGTACAGACTTCGGTTGCCGTCGTGGTGCTCGATAATGACGGACGCTCCACCCACTACAACTGGTATGCGCAGGATTCGTTCAAAGTATCGCGGCGCCTGACGCTGGACCTGGGTTTGCGTTATGAGTTCCATCCGGGCTATCACGATGCGGGTCTGAATATCGGCAACTTCGACCGCACCGTTCCGCGCACGGGACGGGTGATCATTCCGACGGATCCGCAGGCCGCGAAACTGGTGGCTCCCGGCGTCCAGCTTTCGGTGAATGCCTGCCCGGGCGCATCGATCGGTGGCGTGCCTTGCACTCCGTTCGTCACGGCGAAAGATGCCGGCATCCCCGAGAGCCTGCGCAAGAACTACTTCAAGAGACTCGATCCAAGGTTGGGTTTCGCTTACCGGTTGAACGAGCGGACCTCTATCCGCGGCAGTTACGGCATTTATGACATGAGCCTGCTTGGCTCGGTGTTCTTCTCTCTCACCGGCACAGTGCAGTCTGATGTGCGCTCGTTCAACAACGTTGGCGCCGATGGCAAACCGGTATTCTCATTGCCGGAGACGCGCACCTCGGGCAGCGGTGTTCGCGGCGGATCGCTCGGCACGTTCCAGTTCCGCACGGCAAACCAGATCGACTTCCATCCGCCGTACATGCAGCAGTGGGGGCTCTCGATTGACCGCGAGTTGACCAGGACCATGGGCTTGCGCATCTCCTATATCGGCAACAAGTCGACGGATCTGCCGTGGGCTCCGGATCTGAATCAGCCGCAGTCCTCCACCACCTACTATTCGCAACGGCCGCTGACCGATCGCCCGTTTCCGAACTGGGACCTGATCTATAGCCGTGACTCCGGCGCCAACTCGATCTACAACGCGATGCAGGTGGAATTGAATCGCCGCTTTTCATCGGGGCTTTCATTCACCACCGCTTATACGCTGGCGAAGAACCTGGCCGATAACGCCGGTCCGAATCCGAGCAGTTTTGCCGGCGAGACAGGCGGAGGTCGCGTGACGAACTCACTGAACCGGTCTGCGGATCGCGGCGATGTGTATGCGACGCGCCGCCATCGTTCGATCACCACTCTCTACTATGAAATGCCTTTCGGTAAAGGAAGGCGCTACATGACCACGGCGAACAAAGCGGTGGACGCGGTTTTGGGTGGCTGGACATTGTCGTCGATTGTGACGCTGCAGTCCGGGCCTTATTTGACGCCGACCTTCTCTGGCGGCGACCCGTCGGGCACGAACGCTCCCAATCGCGGCACGCAGCGTCCGGACCGGATTGGAGATGGCAGCCTGAGCGATCCGACGCGTTTCATGTGGGCGAATCGCAGCGCGTTCGTCTGCCCGGGACGCACGACGGATGCGAACCAGTTCAACTGCGCGGTGGGTGTGGTGCCCGGACGCGATCCGGCTCCGATCGGGCGCTTCGGTAACGCCGGTGTGGGGATCCTGTTGGGACCTGGCACCTTCGGCTGGAACATGGGGATGAGCAAGCGCTTCAAACTGGCTGAGCGGTTCTCGGCCAAGATGGAAGGCAGCTTTACGAACGTGCCGAACTGGACCAATCTGGGCGATCCGAACCTGAACGTGGCGGATAGTAATTTCGGAAAGATTACGGGCGTTCGCGATGCGGCGAGGACGGGGCAGGTGTCGATGCGGTTGGAGTTCTAAGTTACTTCAGACTGCGGTTGAGTGGGAAAGGGGACGCAGGTTGGCCTGCGTCCCCTTTCTATATGGGCACAGCCGATTACCATTCATCCCAGAAAAAGCAGTTGAACCTAATGAACGATGGCGATGTCGTTCCAACGACGGCAGTTGTTGAGGGAAATTGAACCACCCATTGGGTGAGTCATGGGGCGGGGTGGCGTCGCGTGGGGCAAACCGGGGACAGACAGCGAATTTCCGGCCAAATACGCCGGAAATTCATGCCGGTCCCCGGTTTGCAGCGTCTCGAATTGGGCAGGCGTTCGCGTCAACTGCTGTATCAAGGTTCATGTAAGTACTGCCCGAGTTATGGTGGGTTTGGACTTGGTGATGGGCCAGTGTATATTGCTGGATCACTGGGGCTGTCGCGTATTCACCGTTCGCTCTGTCTGCAGAACATACGCTTGACACGCATACGCACCTAGCGTAGTATCGTGATTGGATGGCCATATTCGATGGACCGATAGCGGTGGTTGAGACTGCTACCTTTCTGGCGAGTGCTAACCGCCTTGGCATGACAGAACAACAGAGCGAAGCCTTGGTTGTCCATTTGGCAAGTTTTCCGGAGTCAGGCGATGTGATTGTGGGGACCGGCGGTGTGAGGAAACTGCGGTGGGCGTTGCCTGGCAGAGGTAAGTCTGGTGGTGCTCGCGTGATCTACTATTTTCACAACGATTCGATTCCGTTATACGCGTTGGATATTTATGCCAAGAACAAAAAGGAAAACCTTACGGCATCTGAGAAGGACATGGCAAAGAAAGTAGTCGAGGCGATTGTGGCGAACCCCAGGAGGCAGAAATAGACTGCTATGAAAAGAAAGTCCAAATCCGATACACGATCCAGTGACAGAAAATCAACTGCACTTGGGCGGAGTCTTCTCAAGAGTCTCAACCAGGCTTTGGCTCATTCGCGCGGAGAGAATGTGCCGGGTCTCAAGGTTACGTATGTCGAGGTGAGCCGTCCATCGCCGGTCAATGTGCGTGAAGTGAGGAACAAGGTGGGATTGAGTCAAGCCAAGTTTGCAGAGCGCTTTGGCTTCACTGCGGCAACGATTAGGAACTGGGAGCAGGGACGTACGCAGCCTGATGGGCCGTCCCGTGTGCTGCTGGCAGTAATCGAACATCATCCCGAGGCGGTTGAGGACGCGTTGCGGAGAGCGAGTTGACGCGGACATGTCGAGACGAATCTCGACACGGCACGCAGGAATGCGTGCGCTACCTTCCGCCGCCGATGCCGCCGCGTAGGTCGCGGAGGGCGCTTAGGAGGCCGGGGACCAGTGCTACCACGAACAGTGCCGGAAGAATGAAGAGCACGATCGGGAAGAGCATCTTGATACCTGCTTTCGCCACCATCGCTTCGGCGCGGAGCTTGCGGCGGGAGCGGAGGGAATCCGCATAGACCTTCAAAGCCTGCGAGAGGCTGGTGCCGAAGCGTTCGCTCTGGATGATCATCGAAGCCAGCGATTTGATGTCTTCGATGCCGGTGCGGCGCACGAGTTGCAGGAAGGCTTTGCTGCGCTCCTGGCCGGCTTTCACCTGCATAACCACAGTGTAGAATTCCGATGCGAGCTCGGGATAGATGAACTGCATCTCTTCGCTGACGCGGGTCATGGCCTGATCGAGAGCCAGGCCGGTACCGAGAACGATACCTAACAAATCGACGGTATCCGGGAGCGCGTCCTGGAGTTTCGTACGATAGCGCTTCACCAGTTTGTGCAGCACCTGTTGCGGGAGGAGCCAGCCCAGCAGGGCCGCGGCACCGAGGCCGCCGAGCTTGTTGGTGATGGGATTATCGCGCTGGAACCAGAGCATCAAGGCGAACATTAAGCCGATGAACAGGATGTTGCCCAGCGCATAAAGGGCGATCGCGTCTTTGGTGCGGATGCCTGCCTGATTGAGTTCTTTCTCTGTGTCCTTGATCCATTCTTCGCCGCCTGGCATCAGGCTCACGAAGTAAAGCAGGCTGTTGAGGAAGCCGCCGCCAGCACGCCGGCGCGGTCCGCGCGCGGCGGTGCCCATGGTGTTGGTCTGCAACTGTTCCAGGCGTTCGCCGAGGGGATCTTCCTGCGGCTGGGCGAGCAGGATCCCGGTGTAGATCAGCGCCGAAACGGTTACGAAGACTGCGATAAAGAACAGAATTTCAATCATGGCGGTAATCAGACCTTCAAGTTGGACATGGCGCGAATAACGATGATGCCGAGGACTTCAAAAATGATGGCGCCTGCAAGGAAGTAGCTACCGATCTCATCCGTCCAGAGGATGGAGATCATGGCGGGTTTCAGGATCCACATGCCGACGCCCATGACGATGGGCATGGAGCAGATGAGGCCTGCGGAGAAGCGCTGCGAAGCGGTATGGGCCTTCATCTTCTGGATGAGGTTCAGGCGTTCGCGGACAAGGGTGGACAGGTTCTCCAAAACGCTGACCATGTTCGCACCGGTCTGGCGCTGAAGGATCAAGCTGATGATGAAGAACTTTAGATCGATGATGGGGACGCGGCGGCCTAGGCCGTGCAGCGCGGCTTCAATTTGCGAACCGAGGGCGAGCTCTTCGACAACCTTCTTGAACTCCATCTTGACAGGGTCAGAGGTTTCAGACGCGATGGTTTCGAGGCCGCTGTGAATGTTGTGGCCGGCCTTCATAGTGCGGTTGAAGAGATCGATCGTATCGGGCAGCATGTCTTCGAACTTACTCATGCGTCGCGAGCGGACCTTCATGATGTAGAACGTAGGGATGCTGGCGAGCAGGAAGCCGACGAAGGCGCGGAGAATTGCCATGGGCAGGCCGAGGAAGCCCAATACGAAATACGTGACCACAAAGATAATGACGGAGAGCGTAAAGACGTCGCCTGCTTTGTACTTCAGGTTGGCCTGTTCAATGAACTCCTGCAAGCGGCGCAGGAGGCCGACCCACTGGAAGAAATCGGTAATGAAGGCGAAGGTGCCTTGTTCTTCGCGGCGGATGAGGTCGGCGCGCGCACCGGCGCGCGGGTTGGTGCGGCCGCGGAGTTCACGCATGCGCGAGGAGAGCTTTGCGATCTCCTGCTGCTGCGGAATTGTGAACGCATAGTAGCCGGCAGCGAGGAACGCTCCGCTGAAGATGAGAAACGCGACGAATAGAAATCCGATTGACATCAGGCCTTATCCTTCACTTCCTGTACCTCATTGAATACGGAGTCCGGAAGGTGGACGCCGTAGGACTTCAAGCGATCGATGACAGACGGCCGGTAACCGGTGGCCCGGAATTTGCCGATCACTTTGCCGCTTGGGCCGAGGCCTTCGCGGTCGAATACGAACACATCTTCCATGTCGACGGTTTCGCCATCGGAGCCGGTGACTTCGCTGATGCTGACCAGCTTGCGGCTACCGTCGGCGAGACGGGCGCAGTGAATGACGATGTTGACGGCGCTGGCGAGCATCTGGCGGATGACTTTATCGGGGATGCTGGAGCTGGCCATCATGACCATGGTTTCGAGGCGCGAAAATGCATCGCGGCCGGAGTTGGCGTGGGTGGTGGTCATGGAGCCATCGTGGCCGGTGTTCATGGCCTGCATCATGTCGAGCGCTTCGGGGCCGCGGCACTCTCCAATAACGATGCGGTCAGGACGCATACGCAGGGCGTTGATGACCAGGTCGCGCTGGGTGATGGCGCCTGCGCCTTCAATGTTGATGGGGCGTGTTTCCAGGCGCACCACGTGGGCCTGCTGCATCTGCAACTCGGCCGTATCTTCAATGGTGACGACGCGTTCTTCTTCCGGGATGAAGCGCGAAAGCGTATTCAGTACCGTTGTCTTGCCGGAGCCGGAACCGCCGGAGATGACGACGTTCAAACGGGCCTCCACGCAGCCGCTGATGAAATCGAGCATGCCGGTAGTGAGGGTTTCGTTCTTCTGGAGGTCCTCGGTGGTCAGCAGTTTCTTGCCGAAGCGGCGGATCGACATCACAGGCCCGATCAGTGAGATGGGCGGAATGACGGCGCAAACACGGGAGCCGTCTGGAAGACGGGCGTCCACGATGGGCGACGAATCGTCGATGCGGCGGCCGATGTTGGAGACGATACGATCGATGATGACGCGGACGTGATTCTGGTCTTTGAAGCGGACGTTGGTTTCGACCACGCGGCCGGCGCGTTCCACATAGATGGAATCGAAGCCGTTCACCATGATGTCGCTGATGCTCGCGTCTTTGAGCAGCGCTTCGAGAGGGCCGAGGCCGAAGACCTCATCGAGGACTTCTTCGATGAGGCGCTCGCGCTCGGAGGCGGTCATCGGGATGTTTTCATCCTTGATGATGCGCTCGAAGACTACACCGATGGTTTCACGCACGCCCTCTTTCTTGAGGCTGCGCAATTGGTCGGGCGAAAGGGAGTTTACCAGCTTCGCGTGAAGCTGCGTTTTGATCCCAAACCAGCGATCGGCTCCAGATGCATTGGGGCGAACGGTGCGGCTACCCATGAATTAGATTCCCAACGCTGATTTTGCTTTGTCCGCGCCCTTCTTGCCGCCACCTTCGGCGCCGGCTGTCTTTTTCACGCCAGTGGCCTTGTCGGCGAAGCTGCGCATCACCTTGTCCATTTCGGCGAACGACTGCCGTTCGCTGACCAGCGGACGGGAGCGATTGATGCTGGCGAGCACGGACGGAGAATTGGGGATGCCGTAGAAGACCGGCTGATTGAGGGTCTGCTGGATCTGTTCGAGCGACGCATACTGCGGGCTCGGTTTCTTGTCGTAGCGGTTGACCACGACCTTGATCTGATCCTGGTTGAAGCCCATGCGCATCAGGTAGCTGATGTAGCGCTGCGCGTTGCGGACCGAGGGGAACTCCTGCGTGACCACGACAAAGATGGAACTGGAAACCTGGAGTGCTCCGAGAATCAGATCTTCGTTGACCAGCCGGCCGGCGTCAATCACGATCGACTCGTATTTTTCCACGAGGAACGTGGCGAATTCGCGGAACAGCGGTTCGGTGAAGTAAGCCTGTGGCACTTCGAGGGAGTCCGGCGGACCGACCAGGAAGAAGCCAAGCGGATCGCGCGTGACGAAGCCTTCAAATAGCGCCTGATCCATGCGGGTGATGTTTTCGCCGACTTCGACCAAGGTGTACTGGGGCTGTGCGCCGAGTTGCATGGCGACGTCATTGCCGACCCAGTCGAGGTCAATCAAAACGGTATTCGATTTGCGCTGCGAGAGTACACTGGCGAAGTTGACGGCCATGGAGGTCGTGCCGACTCCTCCCTTGGTGCCGATGAAGGTATAGACTTTGCCGAGGCGGCTTTCGCCCGATGCCATGCGGCGCGGCACATGTTCGAGGCGGGTCATGGCATCGCGGAAATCAGTGCGGCGCAGCGGGAGCACGAAGAAGTCGTTGGCGCCGGCGCGGACCGCGGAGATCACGGAGTCGCCATCGGTGGTGTAGTCGGACACCATGATGTACAGGTCCGGCGAGGCCTGCTTGATCTTCTCCAGCGCTTTGCGGCCTGACTCCATGTCACCCGAAATGTCGAGTATGAGGGCGGCATCGGGGTGGCGCTCGAGGTCCTGCAACACGCGGATATACAGGTTCGTCGAGATATCCGGGTATTCGGCGATGACGCGCGCGTTCGGAATATTCAGCAGGTTTTCGCGGATCGATTCGCGAAACGCCTCGTCGGAGGAAGCCACCAATAATGAAATAGACATTTTCTCAATCTCTCCCTAAGGCAGGCACACACCCTGTTCGGGGTCGCAGCCTGCGCTATCCATCGGTACTGTGGTCGAAAAGTCCGGTATCGAAACCGGCGGTATTCCGAGATATGCTAGAAACGTTTTGAACTGATAAGTCGTTACGTGGACGGTGACCAGGTCAGGGATGCAACCGGTGGTGCAGTCACCGCCGTCGCACGAAAAGTCTGCCAGCGTGCCTGCGAGCAGATCGCGCGCGTAGTAGTTGATGGTCAGGTCGGCCTGGCCGGTGGAAAACTGATCCTGATCGAGGTTGCCCGGCACGTGCGTGCGCATGTAGTCGATGACGTTCTGGCCGCCGTTGTTCCAGCAGTGGGACGCCGCGTAGCTGGCGCCGTCGCGCGTGAACTCAACAATGCTGTTCCACACCCACAGCAGCTGGCACATGTAGATGATGCCGAACGTCAGGGGAACCAGCACGCCGGTCATCATCAGAACGTGCTCCACCAGAACCTGGCCTTTTTCGCCGCGCTTGCGCCTGATTGAAAACTTCGCCATTCTAGGTTCCTCCAAACGGCATCCGCAGATGCGGACGCAACAGGAATGGGGTAATGGCGGCCATGAACGGAATACGCGGGCTTACGGTGTAGCCGTCCGGCATGTAGATGACAATGAAATCGGGACTGCGGCCGCCGGCGGAAAGATCGCAGCCGGTGATGGAGCAATCACATTCGCCGAGGGTGCCGGAGGTTGAGTCGATGCGCTCGATGCGCACGGAGATGTTCGTTGCCGTCAGATTGGGCAGAATCGGCGTGCCCGAACCGTCTTCGGTCGCAGTGGTGGCGTAGTTGAGAATGTTCAGCAGTTGCGGGTCGGCGGTATCGCAGAAGTTGATGCCCTGCTGCGTGCCTGCATCGCGGGCGATCTGCGAGAACATCTTCTCGATGGTGAAATAGGTCCAGCCAATGCGCGCCAACTCGATGGTGCCGAACAGCAGCATGGCGAGAACGGGAATCAGCAACGCCGCTTCGACCAGCGACGATCCGTTCTTCTTTCGAGTTGTGGCCAGGCGTCTCACTGATGGAGTACCACCTTGCCGGGTCCACTGGTGATGGTGCAGGAGAGCGTGTTGTCGGGGCGCGGAGGAACGCTGCCTTTGATTGGCATTACGCTTCCGAGGTAAAGCACGACAAAGCGGGAGTACCGATCGCTGGGCGTCGTGGTGGTATTGCCCGGATCGGGTTCGACCAGGAACTGACGGTAGGCCTGGACAACCATTCCTCCGCCGGAATTGAGCGCGTCCACGATGGGCACGGTAATGATGCGCCGGGTGTTGCCAACATAGGCGGTGTAATCGTCGAGGTCGGTGAGGTCGGTATCGGCCGGATTGACGGACGCAATATCGGCGACCTGTGCGATGGTGGAACAGGCATCGGGTACCGTAGGGTCAAACCGTCCGGCGATGCCGCAAGCATAATTCAGCGCCGAGGCCTGCGGTGTCGTGGTGGAACAGGCCTGGGGCGTTGCCGAGGCCCAGATTGTTTCGCTGGCGCCGATCTGGATGCAGCCTAACGGTAAACCGGCGGTGTTGACCAGCGAGGAATCGTACGGATTGGTGGGCGGCAGGCCCTGGGTGCCGATGCGGAATAGTTGCGAGCCTTCATCGGGGAACAGAGCGGTTGCCTGGTTGTAGCGGTCGAGAATGAGATAGGGGATCACCTGGGCCGCGCCGCTCAGGCCCGTCGCAGCGGGGTTGCCATTGCAGGAGAAGGCGAACGTATAGCGGGTGCCGGGAACAAAGCCGAAGTCGGTCGGATCGGAGCCGTCGGTGACCAGCGCTCCAACGGCGATGGGATCGATGCCACATGCGGTGCACAGCGGGGCGCTGACGCCCGCGACAGCCTGGGCGATTACGTTCACTTTGCGGTCCTGGGCGAGCGAGAGGAAACTCCAGAACACGACGGGAGCTTCGCCTGTGATCTGTAGTTTGACGTACTTCGCAGTTGTGGAGTCCGCTGTGGCGCCACTGGTCGAGAGTGCGTCGGCAGCGGCTGCATAGTAAGTTGGATCCACCACGGTGCTGATGTAGTTGCCGCCGCTATCGTTGATATTGAGCCCGGCAAAATCGTACTTGTTGCCGTACCCTGAATCCGTCTCTACCGTGTTGAGCGAAATCGCGGAAGCGTTGCCAGTTGACGCGGAGGTGCCGATCAACTGCTGAGCGGCCGAAAGGGCCATGGCATTTGCCGCGGCTTTGAGTTCGCTTCGAACCATATAGAGACGTCCAAGATCGACAGCGAAACCGATGAAGCCCAGGATGACCGGCACAAGCAGCACCAGTACCTGGAACGAGACGGCTCCGCGCTGATGGTAGCGGCGGCGTCGTGGAAGGGGACAGTCCGCCATGTCCACGCGCTTCGCTTGGGACACGGTGGCCTGTCCCCGCAAGAGGGCTTGTCTCCACATGCCGCTCGACCGATTACTTTGGTTCCTGTTGTCCACGCGGTCCAATAAACTCCGGTTCTGGCGCTGCCTTCTTAGGAGCCTTCTTGGGCTTGGAAGCTTTCTCCGGCTTGTCGCCCTTTGCCGCTTCTACTTTGTCCCTTGCCTTCTGCGCAGCGGCTGCCTTGGCGGCCAGTTCCTTGGAAAATGTCGGCAGGAACGATTCGGGGAATGACGGGAGCTTGGCTTTGTCTTCGGCTGACATCGGCCGGACGAAGTGCGGTGTGACTACCACCAGCAGTTCATCGTTGGTCTTGGTTGTGGAGCGGCTCTTGAATAGCTGTCCCAATACCGGGAGGTCGCCGAGGAACTTCACTTTGCTCATGGAGCGCAGCACGCGGGAATCAATCAAACCGGCGATGGCGAAGCTCTCTCCGTCCTTGAGCACGACTTCGGTTTCGGCGTGCCGGGATGCGATGGCAGGAATCAGGAAGCCCTGCAGGGTGACAGCGTTGGCGTAATCGAGAGAGCTCACTTCAGGCTTTACCTTCAAGTGGATTGCGCCACTGGGGGTGATGGTCGGGGTGAAGTCGAGCTGGATACCGAATTTCTTGAACTGAACGGTGACTACGGGTGACGTGGCGCCACCGGTGGAGGTTGCCGTCAGGGTAGGGAAGGGGAACTGACCACCGGCCAGGAAGCTGGCTTCCACGCCTTCCATGGTGACCAGGTTCGGTTCGGCAAGTATCTGCAGCAGGTTGTTGCTCTGCAGGGCACGAATCACCGCGCCGATGTTGAGGTCGGGGCGGAACACGAACAGGTTTAGGAGGTCGGCGAAGTTAACGGTGGAGTTGGAAAACTGCTGGTTCTGGAACTGCAACTGGCTGAAGCGTGGCGACTGGAACTGCTGTGTGGAGGTCTCGCCGATCATGCCGGTGTTGCGGCTGAACATGTTGAAGCCGACTTCGCTCAGCACCGTGCGGTCGATGGATGCAAACTTCACTTCGAGCATGATCTGCTTCGGGTCCGGGGCGGGCGGCACAACGATCAGATTGGTAACTTTCTTGGCGTGGGTGGTGGCCAGGGCTTCGGCTCGCTTGGCTTCGGCGAGGGTCTTGGCGTTGCCGGTTAGCACGATCATCTCGGTGTTGCCGGTGACGGTGATGTTGCCGTCTGAGACGCTTTCCTTGATGGTCTTGCGGATGTTGTCAAGGTCAGTGGAATCAGCCGTGACACTCACGTTGTAACGGCGCGGCACTGCGCCCTGCTCCCAGATGACAACGGTGGTTTTGCCGACAGCTTTGGCATTGACCATGACTTCACGCGGGGAGACGACGATTGCGTCGGCGATTTTCGGTTCAGAGGCGACCACGGTCTTGATGTCGCTATCGAACAACAGCAACTCACCTCGTCCGGTGATGAGCGTGAGTTCGCGCGGCGGAGCCGTTTGTGCAAACACCAGCGGACAGGACGCGATCGCGGCGAATGCGAATCGGAATAACTGCGAATGAATGTTCATTGGAATTAAAGTGCGCCCCTTCTACTAGTCATGGAAAGTCTCAACGGTATGCTTGTCGCCACGGAAGACGTCAACGATGGCGCGTGGTGGTGGCGGGGCCGGCTTTGCGGGCGGAACTACGACAACAGGTGGCTTGGGTTTCGGGGCGTCATCGTCGCCGATCAGCTTGGACCATGCGGCGTTGTCTTTCATGTTCGGCAACGGACCAAGTCCGCGAACTTTGCCGCCGCGGGCGCGGGCGAGTCTGGCGTACAGGAGCGGGTCGAGGTCTTCGCCGCTCACCGTGGAGTTGTCGCCCTCTGAAACACTCTTGTCGAGCGGATTGCGCAGGGCCAGGCTGATCTTGCCCTGGTTCTTAGCCAGTTCCAGCTTGCGGGACTGTTCCGGGGATACCAGCAGGGTGGCGGCGCGGTTGGCTGTGCTGCTCGATGTGGAAAGGGATGATGACGAGGAGGAACTGCTGCTCTTCGAATCGGTGCTGGAGAGCGACTGGACTTCGGTCAGCCTGCCGATGGAGAGGACGACGACGTCTTCCAGGATGGTAGTGGTGACGGCTTCGGTCATGGAGCCGGAGCGGGTGAACAACACGTCCACGTGGGCGCGCGGCTGAATCAAGCCGGCTACGCCGCTGGCGTCGTTGATCTGAACGCTGAGGGCGCGCTTGCCGTTCTCAATGGTGGAGGCGAGTCCGTCGATGCCGGAGAGGCTGCTCAACTTGTTGGAGGTGAGCGGCTCATTCGCGTTGACCGGGTAAAGGAGGACTCGGTCGAGGGCCATCTTGTCATCGCCGAGGGCGAGTTTCGGGAGGTCCTTCTCCGGAATCTTGATTTTCTTGATATCCGCTTTGCTCAAGCGCACACCCGCCTGGAGGTCGCGCGAAACTGCCACAACGTCGGCCATCTTGTCGGTCTTCGGAGCTACGGTTGCGTGGTACAAGAAAAATGTGAGTAGCACGGCCGCAAGAAAAGCGGCACCGAAGATCATAACTATCTTCTGACGATCCATAATGTTATCCCTGGTGGCCGGTCCACGAACCCTTGAGACGGACTCGGCACAATTCGACTATTCGCCTTTGGGCAGTAAGAACTATTAACACAGCATAACGCTATAAGTTACGGATTAACAACGTTACGCTGGCATCGCGATACAACCTTTTCCATCCCGCCTGCTCCAAGGCCGGGAGCAGCGAATACGTGTTCGGAAGGAGGGCATGGGTGAACTGCCACTTTTCAAGCTGCTGCTGCCATCCGGGACGGACTTCGACTAGCTTAATATATTCCTTCATGAACGTGCTGCCATAAAAATCGCTGCGCCCGTCGAAGAAGACCTTCCGTTGACCGTTAAAACGGTAAATCAGGTAGCCGCCGAACTTGTCCGGAGCAAGCAGGCGTGCGTTTTCCGGCAGTTTGGCTACTTCCGCCGCCGCCGCAACCGGGAACTCCCCGGGCGGAAATCCAGTTCGCGAAACAACCGCCGGAGCATGTAAAATCACGAAGGCGAGGAACAGAACCAGCGGAATGAGGGCGTAGCCACGGACGGTGGAATCGATGGCGCGGAGGCGATCGCAGTAGCCCATCACGGAGTCGAGGCCGTCCCGAAGCCATGGCCGCAGTCCTCGCGCCCGCCGTAACGCTTCGCTGATCGCTCCATTGGCGACGGGCAAGATCAAAAGAGCCAGGATCGGGAGTCCGCGCGCGGAACGCAGTGCCATGGCGCTGAAAAAGACGGCGAGCAGAAAGTGATGTGGTTTGCGGGAGGAGAGCGCCAGCACGCCGCCCAGTGCGGCGATGCCCATGGTCAGAACAATTTGAAACGCGCCTTCCACGTGGAAGTTGAAGCTCTGGAACTCACCTACGCGCTGGAGCAGTTCGGTGTCGCCCAAGTACTTGATTACGTGCACGTGCAGCGAGGGCCCAAAGGGCGTTGCCAGCGAGCCGGCCGCAAGTGACAAGGCCGCGAGCAGAAACCATTTCGCCTGGTCCCGGCCGGACGCTGTCCAAATGAGTGATCTGGAGAACCATCCTATCGCGTAGATCAAGGCCAGCACCGGAGCCAGGAAAAAGCTGCCATGCATGTTCGACCATAGGGCACTCAGCGACGCAAGAAACAGTGCGTCTTGCCATCGGAAGTTGAGCGGGGACGACTCAAAACGAATCAGGAGAATCAGAAGAAATGCCCAGCTGAAGAGATGAGGACGGGCCAGCCAGTGAAGATTCGTGGTGGAGAGCATCGGCGCGGCGAGCGCACATGCCAAAAGGAAGTTGCCACCAAGCCGCCAATTCAGTTGGAACCAGAGCCATGTGGAAACAGCGATCATCGCCGCATAGAGGAGGGCAATGCCACCGAGTCCGGCCTTCCGATGGACACTGCCCATCAGAACATCGGACAACCACTCCCATGGATACCAGGGAGCGCCGGGTTTGGTAAACGAGTACGGATCTACATGCGGAATCGCGCCGCTTGAGAGAATCGCTTCTCCGTTACGGATGTGCCAGCCCGTATCGGAATCCCGAAACAGCTGCTGGGTGCCGCCGTAGAAGAACAGGCAGTAGAACAGAACGACAAAAGAGACAAAAAGGGCCACATCGGGCATGAGCCATCTGGCCCAAATGGAAAGTGGCCCTTTCCGCGCTAAAGTGAAATTACTGTCCGGCCCCAATACTGGTGAGACCCTGGGTGATGCTCGAGTACAAGCTGACGATTGCTGTCGAAAGCTGGTTGACTGTCGTGATCAGAGCCAAACCGACAGCTGCGACGATCAAGGCGTATTCCACCAGATCCTGTCCTTGTTCTTCTTTCAGCAGTTGTAGGAAGAATTTCTTCATGATGTTATCTCCTGGTTCATCTCGAAGCCGAGTCAGCGGCTCCGGTTGATTCTTTCGTTTTTGAATTCTTGAAATCCGGCTCAATGAAAGCTTCACGGAAGGCTCCCGTGATCCTACCCCAAACCGAACCACTGTGCCGGCCCGGAAGTACGATGGGCTGCCCGTCCATCTCCGATACCAGCTTCAAATTACTGAACACCTGGGGAAGATCCCTTCGGTAGCTCAGTGCAATCTCCAATTCCTTGCGCGCCGCAGAGTAATCTCCCTGCTGGATGTAATAGGCGCCAAGATTATTATGCGCCATTGCAGGGTCGCCTGCACTCTTAAGAACACCAGCGGACGCTTCCGGATTCGCTTTTAACAGCTCAGCCAGATTATTTCTGGCCGTCTCCGACGTGGGATTCAACTCCAGAGCCTTGCGGAAACTGTCTGCCGCGTCGCGGACTTTACCTTGTAGCTTTAGATTGTACCCTAAATTGTTGTGCAGGTAATCCTGGTTTGGTGCTAGTACGATAGCACCACGGTAGGCCTCTTCGGCTTCTTTGTGTTTGCCGAGGTCATCGTGCAGGATACCGAGCATGGTCAGCAGTTCCGGGGTCTTGTCATGCGAGCTCACGAACTTGCTGAGTTGCCGGATTGCCGCTTCCTGTTCGCGTTGTCCGCGCAGGCTTTGGGCCAGCCGGACCTGCACTTCCGCGGAATTGGGGAAGCGCTCCGCCGCCAGCCGGTAATGCTCCAGCGCGACTTCGGGAAATCCGCGTTGGGTATAGCTTTCAGCAAGATCGAGGCGGACCTTGAGGTTTTCAGGCTCGGCCATCATCTTTTCACGGAGTGTCTTTGTGCGGTAGTCGCCGTCGCCGGCATCGATTGCGTTGATCACCTGACGCTGCATCAAAATTGGCAGCGTACTGTTCTTCGGCGTTGGTGCGTTGGCTGCCAGCGCCTTAGTCTTACTCGTCTTGGCGCACGACGACAACATGACGACCGCCGCGGCTGTTAACAGCGCTTTACGCTTCATACTTTTCCAATTCCAGGAGGTCGCCAGGCATCGTGCCCGACGTTTCGAGCGTCCCCGCCGGAAGTTCCACGACGGAGCTTGCGGTGAGGCACAATGAGATGCGGCTTTTGACCATACGGCTACGAATCTTCAAAACCTTGAACAGCCTGTCTTCCTTGCGGCGTTTGCCGAGGTAAATAATATCGATCGGAAACTTCATCGCGAATGTGTGGACTCCTTCGCAGGGAGTGATCCACAAGCCCTCGCCAGGCTCCAGCGACTCATGTTTCAATAAGCCGGTGCGGCGTGTGGCGCTGGTGTCGGCGATTAACGCTGTTTCCGCCAGACACACTTCACGAGTCCGATTCCAAACTCTCAATCTCTGTCCCAATGTTAAACCCGGCCTTTGGTGAATTGTTGCGCGAGGTAAAGCAACTATTCGCCTCGTAAAGGGTTAGACTATCTTATTAGCCATGTCTTTGCAATCCAGACTTTTCAGCTTGTTATTTTCCACTCTCATCGGAGTGGCTGCGTACGGCCAGAACACCGGTGCCACCTTTGGCACAGTGGTTGCGCTAGGCGGCACGCCGTCCGATGCGATCTGGGATGAAACACGCGGCCGGATCTACCTGATCAATTCCGCGGCGAATCGCGTCGATGTGTTCAGCACAACCACGAACACGGTGACCAAGAATATCCGGGTTGGCTCGTTTCCATTGGCCGGCGCCCTCTCCATGGACGGAGGCTATCTTTACGTCACCAATACGCAGAGCGCGTCGCTGAGCGTGATCGACCTGGGGAATGACTCGGTCTTAACGACAGTCAGTCTGCCCGCGAAGCCGGAAGGCGTCTCTGTCGGGGTTGATGGCCGTGTCCTGATCACTACGCAGGGTACAGGCGCCAACAACGCGTTGAATACGTTGTTGATCTATGACAAATCGCAAGACCAGGCATTGCAGCTTACCACCGTCCAGTTTCCGCCCGCAATTTCGACGCCCACTCCGCTGCCGGCGGTTTTCGTCGGACGTCCCGCCACCGCCTTTCCCGGCCGTTTGATGCGGACGCCGGATGGCAGGTTCATTATCGGCATGGTCGCCATCAACCAAACCACCAACGGGGCCACGACGACATTGTTCGTTTATGAAGTTGTTTCGGGTGTAGTGCTGATCAACCGCTCGGTGACGGGGCAATCCACTGTGCTTTCCATGTCCCCCGACGGCAGCCGTTTCATGGCAGGCTCCACACTTTACGACACGGCGACGCTTTCTGTGATTGCGCAGCAGAGCACGGCAAATCTGCCATTTTTTGTCGGCACCAACAACAATCCGAATTTCAACATTCAGCAGAACTACGGCGGCAGCGCCTTCACGCCTGACACCACTACCATTTACAGCGCATTCAACACCGCTGCTAATGGCCAGCGCTCTACCTCCGCCGTTCTCTACATCAGCAATTCCTCGAATTTGGGTGTGAGCCTGGGGATTAAGCTCCCTGAGAATATTGTCGGGAAGATGATCATTCACTCCTCCGGCAATGATTTGTACGCCTTGTCGGATTCGGGCATGGTCTATTTGCCGATGTCCACGATGTACGATAATCCGATCCTGCAGCCGGAAACGACGCAAGTGTTCATGTCGGTGAATGACTGCAACCGTGGCATCGCCTCTGCCCAGGTTCGGGTCACCAATCTTGGCAAGGGCAAACTGACCTACGCGGTTCCGATTCAGACGACGGCGATGATCGCCGCGGTTGATACCGGCCTTGTTCCCTCCACCATTACGCTGACCATGGATCCAGGCCGCAGCGGTGTGGTCCGTCAGTCGGGAACCAATCTCTTCACCGGTGCGACCGGTGGCAATGGCGCCGCCCTCAACGTTACGCTTTCCTCGCTGGAAGCCATCAATTTCCCCAATGTTGTCCGCGTTTACATGAATTACCGGCAGCAGGATCAGCAGGGCGTGGTGTATCCGATGCCCACCAGTCTGAGTGCCGCGGAGTCTTTGCAGGACATCGTTCTTGATAAGACTCGCAATAAAATCTACATCAGCAACTCGGGCTACAATCGGATCGAAGTTTTCGATATTAAGAAGCAGCAGTTCGTCGATCCGATTAGCGTCGGCCAGTTGCCGCACTCCATGGCGATGACGCCGGATGGCAACACGCTCTACGTCGGCAACTCCGGCGGTGAGTCCATCAGCGTCATCGATTTGAACTCGGCGAAGGTTGTAGGTGGCGTGACATTCCCACCTATCCCTCGCGCCGGCAATCAGGCCTCTATCCGTCCGTTGGCGATGGCTTATGGCCTTTCCGGCTTGCAGTTCATGATGTCCAACGGCACGTTCTGGCGGTTGATTGGCAATAATGCGACGCCTCGGCTTCCCAACAGCATTACACCGACAACCGTGACTGCTCCTTATTCCATGACGGCCACTCCGGGCGGCGAATACGTTTTCCTGCTTACCGGTAATGCCAACGCTTCGGGCTACCTGTATGACGCACTGGCCGACACCTACACAGCTTCGCACCAGTTGTACAATCAGGCTCCGGTGAGCTATTTCGGTCCGCTGGCGGCAGGTCCCGCGGGCAGCTACTTCCTGGCCAATGGCCTGATCCTCAGCCCTTCACTGGCGGTAGTTGGCGGTACGGAACGCCCCGGCACCACGCAGTTCGGTGCACCTCCGGCACCGGGCCAACCCCCGACGCAGACCATTGTCAGCGCCGGTCAACGCAACGTGGCAACTGTCTTTGCTCTTGACCAGAACCTTTACCTTCGCCTGACCACGCCGGTGCGCCAGAATCTCACTTCGGTGACTCGTGACGATGCCCGCGCCACCTTGGAGGTGGTCGATATCCGCAATGGTTCGCAGAGCGTGTTGGGTGTGTTCCCTGAAAATCCGCTGAACAACGTCTTCGGTGCGACGCGCGTGAATACGCCTCCCCGCCAGATGGTTGTGGATGCATCGGGTAACGTTTATACGTTGACACTGTCTGGCCTGAGTGTGATGAAGCCCGCGCTGACGGGTACTCCTACCGTGCCGGTGATTACCAACGGCAGCCGCGGGGTGGTGAACTCCACGGACGGGACGCCGAACCTGCACCCCGGTTCTTTCATCACGGTGACTGGCACCAATCTGGCCGATGCCGCGAGTGCGGCCGCCACGCCACTGCCGACGCTGCTTGGTGGCTCCTGCATCGTGTTCAATGACATGCCGCTGCCGCTGCTGCAGACCTCTCCCACCCAGATGTCGGCGCAGATTCCGGCCGATGTCCGGCCTGGTCAGAATGTGGTGGCGATTCGCTCCCTGGCACGTGCCACGGCCAGCGATCCGATTATTGTCAACGTCCTGCCGTAAGGGGGAGCCTGGTGAGGGGAACGCGTCGAGACGAGTCTCGACGCGGCACACAGGAGTGTGTGCGCTACGCTGCGAACACCAGCGCGGCGGCGCCGGCCAGGCCTGATGATATTTGAGGGATGATAACCGGCACGCTGCGGCGTAGCAGATACTGCGTTCGCCAGTGGAGTTCCTGTTTGAGCGGATCGAGCAGTTGATCGCCAGCCTCGGCTATCTGGCCTCCGAGGATGATTACTTCGGGATCCAACATGTGCAGCAGGCCTGCGATTGCACCGCCCAATATCCTGATCGCCTGTTGGATGACGATTGCCGCTACGTTGTCGCCGGTGGCTGCGGCGGCGAAGATGTCGTGGCACGTGGAGTCCATCGTCAGGCTTGTGGCGACTCCGCGCCGGACAGAGGCGTTTGCCGCGGCTTCGATGGCCGGGGCAGAGAAGTAGGTTTCGAGGCACCCGCGATTGCCGCAGATGCACGGTGGACCATCTGGATCGATCGTGATGTGTCCGATGTGGCCTGCCACTCCAGCTGCACCCCGCAGCAGTTTTCCTTCCGCCAGGATGGCACCGCCCACTCCCGTGCCAAGCGTGAGCATCAGGGCATTCCGGCGGCCTTGGGCGGCGCCCCACATGATTTCCCCTGCCATGGCTGCGCGAGCGTCGTTATCCGCGCATACGCGCTTGCAATCGGGTATCAGCGATGATAGCCGCTCGCCTTCCAGATAATGGAGTGTCCCGGGCAGGCTTTCGATCACTGTCGTCGCCGGGTTGATGATGCCCTTGCAGGCGATGCCGACTCCTTCGACGCCTGAGACATCGAGCTGCATCAGCCACGCGACCATGGCCCGGAACGATGCCGGGGTCGGCTCTGCCGTCTGCGAAAGGATCGTGCCATCGCTTGAGACAATACCGCTCTTGATGCGGGTGCCCCCAATATCGATGGCGAGTGCTGTTGCCATTACGACCGGAAGAGCCGCCGTTCGCGGCGCAGGAAGGCCGGGGTGTCCAGATCGTCCACCGGGGCTGGCGGCGGCGCGGGTGCGGGAGGAGGTTCGGGCGCGGGAGGAGGTGCTGCCTGCACCGGTTCCGGTTCCGGTTCGTGATAGTGCGCCGGTTCGGCCTGGACCGGTTCGGGCTCAATTTCAATAATCTCTTCAAAGGCATGTTCCACCTCGACCGGTGGCGGTTCCTTGGCCGGGCGGAAGACCATTTCGTCGGCGGCAGCGTGCGGGATCACGATCGATGAAGGCCGTGGGCCGGAGATGGCCGCGGTGAAGGTCTTGGCGTCGATCGGCGTATCCTTTATCTCGATCTTGCGTGTGATCTCAGGAAGGCCTTCCCGTTCAAAGCCGGTGGCGATGACCGTGATCTTTACTTCATCGCCCATCGCTTCGTTCATGACGACGCCGAAGTTGATCTGCACGTCTTCGTAGTCTGCCGCGCCGCGGATTAGCGAGCAGGCCTCGTTCACATCGTGGATTCCCAGTTTGCTGGAGCCGGTGATATTGATGAGGATGCCCTTGGAACCCCTCACGCCGCCCTCTTCCAGCAGCGGACTGCTGATGGCATTCTTTGCCGCTTCAATAGCAGCGTTCTCGCCTTTGGCCGAAGCGGTACCCATCATGGCATAGCCCATGCCGAGCATGATGGAGCGGATATCGGAGAAGTCGCGATTGATGATGCCGGGTGTGGTGATGATGTCGGAGATGCCCTGCACGGCCTGCCGCAGCACATCGTCGGCGATGGAGAACGCTTCGAAAAAGCTGGTGCCGCGCGGGACCAGCGAGAGCAGCCGGTCATTGGGAATAGAGATCACCGTATCGACCGTTGAGGCCAGATCGGCCAGGCCGCGTTCGGCCTGTTTCATGCGCCGCGGACCTTCGAAGCCAAAGGGTTTGGTGACCACTGCTACGGTGAGGGCGTTGAGTTCCTTGGCCAGCGCCGCAACCACTGGAGCCGCGCCAGTGCCGGTGCCGCCGCCGAGACCGGTGG
>Ga0118677_10005295_pt1 | contig 22696 bp, 18 predicted proteins | sample AliMusrvi5mmetaG_FD_86154 | JGI IMG/M metagenome (GOLD analysis project Ga0118677, IMG submission 86154)
ATAGTCTAAAGGTGATTTCATGCTTTTTTTCTGGTAAAAAAAACAATTTTATCAGCTTATAGAACACGTCGTGTACTGTTTTTATCACCACCCTCTTGTTAATTTAGATGCGTTTGCCCTGCTGACACCCTTTTAAAATTAGTAAACCTGAACTAAAATCATGATAAAATTTGAAAATTATTTTTCACCATCATCAGAAATGTCTGTCTATAAAAATATTTTTTTATACATTTACAGCCAAATTAATTAATAACTAAAATCAAATTACTATGAAAAAGATCATTACTTTTATTTGTCTGGCTTTGGTGCTGGGTAGTGCAACAAGCCAGGATTTGAAAACCAAAAAGGGATTTCCGATACTCCCTGAACCAAAGGATTGGGCGATCAGCGTTGATGCTACACCATTTTTAGTTTATATAGGTGGTTTGTTTGGCGGAGCTGCTCCAACAGCCGGTGTTTTGAAAAACTCTCCCATTTCCTTAACAGGAAAGTATTTTTTGAACGAAAAAACTGCTTTCAGAGTGAAGTTCAGAGTAGGCTTTTATTCGAATTCTGACAAAAATGATGTTGTAAAAGATGAAACTCCTGTACCTGCAACACCTGACTATGTTCAGGATAAATGGGTAACCCATAGTTCCGACTTTCTATTTGGACTTGGAATTGAAAAAAGAAGAGGGAAAACAAGATTGCAGGGTTTTTATGGAGCTGACGCATTGGTTGGATTTGGCGGAAGCGGAAACAAATTCACCTACGGAAATGCATTCTCTTCAACAAATACTACACCGATGTCAACCGATTATCCATGGACTGCAGGCACACCCGGATATACTTCGAGCCCTACCAGTTCAAGAGTTTTGGACATAAACAATGGTGTTTATTTTCAGGTTGGCGCACGTTGTTTTATTGGCGCTGAATATTTTGTTTTACCCAAACTTTCACTGGGCTTTGAATTAGGCTACGGTTTGAGCATTTATAAAACAAGTAAAGGCTCGCAAACCATTGAATCGTGGAATTCATCAAGTAGTTCTGCAACACAAACCACGGTTGACGTTGCAGGAAGATCAACAACTTCACTTGATATTGAAAATATGTGGTCAGGCAATGCTATCATAGCTACATTCCATTTTTAAAATACCAAACATTCAAAGAGGATGGAGTTCATAGCTCCATCCTCTTTTATTGAAAAGACATTACATTTTGATAAATTTTGATGGAGAAAATTATTTAGACAAACTTAAAAACCCTACTACTATTTAGCAACACCTGGTAAATAATCAGCGCAACTCTGTAATGAATGTTGATACTACATTGATAGAAACAATTAACCGATAATGATGAAATTTATTTTTTTCTTTCTATGTAAGACTCCTTTTGCAAAAAGAGAAAGACCATCTCTTGCAGGGTTGATTATTGGAATGGGGTTTTTTCTTTTTCCGTTTAATCAGGCATCATTACAAGCGCAGGGAGTAAGCATAAGTCCAACCATCATAACGATTGATTCTTCAGCCATGCTCGAAGTTCAATCACCCAACAAAGGTTTGCTAATACCCCGTGTAAATTTAACCGGCACTGATGATGCAAACACCATCCATAATCCTGCTACAAGTTTATTGGTGTATAATATCGCAACAGCAGGAACAACACCATTCGATGTTACTCCCGGCTTTTATTATAATGGGGGTACGCCTCTGACACCTGTCTGGATCAGATTGATCACTTCAGGAGATGCATCCAATGTTGTCTCATGGTCTACTCTGGGAAACGGTCAAACCATTGATGGAACAAATTTCATCGGAACAACCGATACAATTGCGCTTAATTTCAGAGTGAAAAATGAAAAGTCAGGAAGAATAGACTTTCATGGTCCTACTTTCTTAGGTTATCAATCGGGGAATGCCAATACTGATAACAGCAATACAGGATTTGGGTATCAATCATTATTTAGCAACACAAGCGGATTCGATAATACATCAACAGGCTACCAGGCCCTTTATGCAAATACAGGAAACTATAATACTGCAGTAGGTTATCAGTCGCTTTTTTTTAATACCTCCGGAATTGAAAATACTGCAATTGGGAACAGTGCTCTTAAAAGTAATACAACAGGCACTTTGAACTCAGCCACAGGTTCAAATGCTCTCGTTTCAAATACTACAGGCTACTGGAATACTGCTGTTGGACAAGGTTCATTATTTTCAAATACCTCAGGTTATAGAAATACTGCAGTAGGCGTAGGTGCAATGATGGGAAATACCACCGGATATGAAAATACAGGTATTGGATTACATACTTTAAGTATGAATACCAGCGGTGACTGGAATACTGCAATCGGAGCATTTTCATTAGGCACCAATTCCACAGGGGAACAAAACACCGGAGCAGGTTTTCATTCACTTTTATACAACACCACGGGAAACCAAAATTCAGCTTTTGGTTATGGCGCACTTGCTTCAAACACTTCCGGTGAATTTAATACTGCATGCGGTCATAGCTCCCTATATACGAACACTACCGGATATTATAATACCGCAATTGGGCACAGCGCTTTATTTGATAATTCAAGTGGAAGCTTCAACACTGCTATAGGATACATGTCGCTTTATTTCGCAACCGGTTCTGAAAACACTGCAGTGGGTGATTCGTCATTGTTGGGAATTACATCCGGCTCAGATAATACAAGTATTGGTGCACGTGCCGGCAGGAATAATTACAACGGCAGTAGAAATGTTTTCATTGGATACGAAGCCGGTTATCTTGAATCGGGTTCGGATAAATTATACATTGCCAATAGTGCATTGAACCCTCCTCTCATCTATGGAGATTTTTCTTCAGCTAAAGTCGGAATCGCAGACAACTCTCCATTAAGCACATTGTCTGTCAATGGAAGTTTCGCGGGAAAATACAGATCCGGAAGTTCAGTCAATATGACATCTTCAGATTTCTTTATTAATCTCACAGGTAATGGTGCTTCAACATTGCCTGCTGCAAACAGCGTTGAAGCAGGAACAATAATAATTGTCAGGAATACTACAGGAGCAGCGATCAATCTGAATGCCGCAGGCACTGACACCTTATGTAATCTTGGCTCTGCTTGCGGAAGCACCACGGTTAGCGTTGCTGCAAATAATGTGGTTCATTACACTTCTGATGGATCATCACAGTGGATACAGTGGTGATAAAACATTTCGGTTGCAATCCCCTTAAAATTTCTTTTCCGTTAAGATGTGGCATATTTCTTTGACATCCTTAATATCCAGATCAGGATAAATTGGCAGGCAAAGAATTTGTTCAGCTACTTTTTCGGCAACTGGCATTTTGGAAGGTAATGCAGATTCGAGAGTATTATAGGGCGAAAAATGGCTGATTAACGGATAGAAGTATCGTCTGCAGAAAATGTTTTTTAATTTTCACTATTATAAAAGTTCTGTTTTGACGAAATTGGGTCTGACCGCTCCAATCCATTTACCATACCAATCGGTATTGTCTCTATCATCAATAATTTCAAAAGCGTTAGCTTCATTATGAATAAAATGCGGAGTTGAATTAGTGACAAAATAATTCTGGACATAATAATAGCCATCGTTCATCAACTGCTCAGGAATGTTAAATGTCGCCTTATGCAAACCCTTTTCAAGTTCGATATTTTCTGTAGAAATATTAAAGACACAGTTTTGATTTTTATCCCACAACACCATGCTGACATTAACAGGAAAACCCTCTTCTTCACACCAGAATTCAGTGATAATATTGAATGGAGTATTTACTGTGATATGTGAACCTTTAAATTCCACATAGGCGCTTTTAACTTTAATAATATCCGTACCCGGAGCATTGCTTTTGGTCCATTCATTATTGATAATTCCTTTGCCGGCAAACTGATTTAAATAACTGTCAATTATGGGGCCGATTAAATCCTGTTCCTTAATCATTCCGTTCTCCAATAAAATTCCTTTGGTGCAAAGGCTTTTTACAGCTACCATATTATGGCTTACAAATAAAACAGTCCGTCCCTGTTTACTAACATCTTTCATCTTACCGAGTACTTTTTTCTGAAATTCAGCATCACCGACAGCAAGTACTTCGTCAACAATGAGTATTTCGGGTTCGAGATGAGCGGCAACTGCGAAAGCAAGCCGAACATACATCCCGCTGGAATAGCGTTTGACGGGGGTATCAATATATTTGCCGACGCCTGAAAACTCCACAATTTCATCAAACTTCCTGCGAATTTCAGCTTTCGTCATTCCAAGTATGGCGCCATTTAAGAAAATGTTTTCTTTACCGGTAAGCTCCGGATGAAACCCGGTGCCAACTTCGAGAAGACTTGCAATACGTCCTTTTATTTTCACACTCCCTGTTGTTGGAGCTGTTACTTTTGATAAAATTTTTAGAATTGTTGATTTCCCGGCACCATTTTTACCAACTATTCCGAGAACTTCGCCTTCGTTGACTTCAAAATTGATATCTTTCAGCGCCCAAATATAATCACCATCAACAGTATTTAAACGGTTTTCAACACCCACAGTCATCATAGGATCTTCTTTCCCTCTCACTTTTGCCAAAAACCTGTTGACATCGGCAGCAAGAGTTTTACTGCTGACAACGCCCAGCCTGTATTGCTTGCTCAGATTTTCTACCTTGATGACTATCATTTTGTAAATTCAAAAATACCGAAGACACACTTAAACTGTGTCCATAAAATTTCTTTCAACTTTATTAAAAATAAGTACGCCAATCAACAGTACAACTATTGAAAAAACTGTTGTGTATATGATCTGCCCAAAATCAAGCATACCTTTGCCAAGGAAAGCATATCTGAAGCCTTCGATGACTGAAGTCATGGGATTAAGCAGGATATATTTTCTCAATTCAACACTGATACTTGAAACAGGATAGATCACGGGTGTAATATACATGTACAGTTGAACACCAAAAACCAAAAGGAATGACAGGTCACGATATTTGGTAGTAAGTGATGATATGATAATACCCATTCCCAGGCCAAGCAATGCCATAAGAAAAATAAAATATGGGATGACTAAAAGACCAATGTTTACATGGAAATCGAAGCCCTGGTAAACATAGTAGATCAGAAAGCCTGCAAAAAGTATAAGCTGAGTGAAAAAAGCAAAGAGACTTGAAACCACTGTTGAAAGAGGAATAATTAGTCTCGGAAAATATACCTTACCGAATATTCCGGCATTGGCAATAAAAGTATTTGAAGTTTTATTTAAACAGGCTGCAAAATAACTCCAGGCAATGTTGCCTATGAGATAGAATAAAACAGGAGGTAAACTATCGGTTGAGATATGGGCGATTTTACTAAAAACAACCCACATCATTAAAGTAGTGAGAAGCGGTTGGATGAAATACCAGGCAGGGCCTAAAACAGTTTGTTTGTAAACCGAAACAAAATCACGCCTTACCAATAATGAGAGTAAGTCTTTAAAGTGCCATAATTCGTGTAGTCGCAGATCAAAATTGCCCTTTTTGGGTAGAATTACTTCTGTCCAATACTTGTCTTCACCTTTCATTTTCATTACAAAGATTATTGCAAAAATAACAAAAAAACGCAACAAGCTTTATTTTGAAATTTTTAAGTTGGTAAGGCACTTCGTGAAATTCTCAAAATAACTTCCCAATATTATTTCATTAATTTTCGCTCAATTGTTCGAAAGCAACAGGAATTGATAGCTGAGGAAAAAAGGTTGCAATAACACCATTTACAGTCCTATAAACAAGGATGTCATCAAATTTTGTTGAATTTCATTTTTGTTTTGAAACTACAATGAAGTGTTTTGTTACAAATCAGGCTTCCTTTTTAATTTCCTAAGTTTCCTTTGTTACTACATAAAGATGGTTTATTATAAATCAGCACTCATTTGTTCCATCATAAGCTTCCTTTGCTACTTTATAAAGTTGTTAAGTAATAAATGAGCCTTCCTTTCTTCCTTCATAAGCTTCCTTTGTTGCTTAGGAAGCTTCCTTTGTGCAAAAAGAAGTTTACGAAATGAATTAACATTTATAATGCACTCTATTTCAATGCCATAATTTAAAATGTTAATTCTACAATATAATTATAAATGGCAACTATCTTGTGTTTTTTACATAGAGGCAAGAAACAAATTATTTGAACAGACTCAATTATTCCCATGTTACTAACTAATTTTTTGCTAAAAGTTGATGATAATTATTCATTCCTCAATCAATGACTCTATCAGCACAGTTGTAAATTATGAAACCGTTCATTTTTAAATTACCGATCAGAGTGACATTCATTTTTTTTGCTAATAATATGGCCTGGTGAGTGGGGGAATGAAAAGATATTACGAAAGGAATTTTGCACCTGATGGCTTTATTCAAAATTTCTGAAGAGATACGGCACGAACAAAATAACAGGCTTTTCGAAAAATCAAATTGCCGGATTAAAGCGTTTCCTGTCACTTTATCCACTGCGTTGTGCCTTGCTACATCTTCAAATATTTTTTCAGGCATTTCACCTTTCAAACTCAAAGCTGAAAAATGAACGCCTTTCGTGGATTTGAAAATAACTGACCTGAATTGAAACCATTTTATTGCATCAGAAATTTTTTCTTTTTCCACCCGGAAATCAAAATCAAGTGGTGAGAAATTATTTTCCCCAAAAGTGGTATAAATTTGTTTCACTCCTGTGTTCAGAACCTTAGTATCATTAAGATTTTTTGCATTGATATCAATTTTTAATGAAACGTCAATAATGCATTTATCCTCATTCAAATTAAAAGATGAAATATCAGCGCTGCTATTGATAAAGCCGGAATTATAAAGAAAACCAAAAGTCAATTCCTTTATATCCGAAGGACTGCACATGAGTGTTGAAATATCTATGCCATTTGAAACAATGGTATAAGGCATCTCAAGAGCAATTTGAACAGAAGTCAGTGTGGAATCTCCTTTGCTGACTTTTGTTACTTCAAAAGCTGAGGTGAATGCTGTCATTATTGGTGGTTTGTGGTTAGCAGAAAATTGTCATTTTTTCAATAACGACTATCTACAAACCACAAACATTTTAACCCTTTAATCTTCCTTTACCCAATCCTTGATTGTACCGTAGCCATTCCAAACTACTTCATTGGAATCAACGTGTATCATCTCAATTGCATCTCTGTTGCAATGACCATTACACCATCCGCAGCCAAAACAATACTCCCTTGTGAGTTCCGGGATTTTATTTGTTTTCTTTTCTCCGGCTAATGCGCCATAAGGACAAAGAGTGACACATATCCCGCACATGTTGCATTTTTCTTCATTAAAACGCGGGATGACAGGTGTAAGGTCAGCCATTTGTTTTTCTCTTTTCCATTCTCTGAGGTACTGAAAATCTTTCACTACGATACCCTGAAAATCCTTTATGTTTTGGTAGCCTTTCCTGTCCATAAATTCATTCAAACCATCAATGCATTCTTTCAAAACACCCACTCCACGGGAATAAATTGAAGAACATAAACCGGCAATGCCACAACCTGCCATCAAATAACGGGCACAGTCATCATAGGTAAATGAGCCGCCACCACCGAGCACAGGTATCTTTACCGTTGCAGTTATTTCCATCACTTTTGCAAGAGAGAAAAGCTGCCAGGGACGTCCAATGAGACCACCCATTGAAGAAGGCACCCCGAAAAAGCTTGCAGTTTCATGATCTATCCATGCACCATAGAATGCATTGTTTGCTGATATAGCAGCAGCACCTGCTTTTTCTACTGCAAGTGCAACGCCTGCCATATTCACACACTGTGGAGTCATTTTAAACATGATTGGGATCTTCACAGCATCCACACAGGCTTTGGTAACTTTGTAAGCTGTTTCAGGATCCATTGCAAGTGGAGCACCAACATCCTTGTGAGCATCAACAGCACCAAAAGTTGCATGCGGTCCACCGGTATCAAGTTCCACCATTTTCACTCCTGCAGCTTCCATATCTTTGAGAAATGGTATCCATGTTTCAGGATCTGCACCTATGCCAGAACAGGAACCTATATAAAGGACGTCCTGTTCTTCACATGTCTTTAAACATTTCGGAAGTTCTTCACTCAACCATCTTTCATAAGTCATGTTATGAAACATCTGACTGCATATCCATGCATCTTTCATGTCGTTTCCAAAACGACGGAGTGAATAGAAATAAGGGCGGGGCCAGCGATGAGGTCCGTCAATTTTATGTACTGTTTTACCAATGATCCAGCCGATGCCCTGTTCTGTGCAGCGGCGGAGTAATCTGTCGTGTCCTCCAAAGTCGCATGAAGTAACGCCAATGGGGTTTTTAATTTTAAGCCCGCAAAATTCTGTTTGTAGATTTGCCATGTTGTTTATTGTTGTTTTAAATGTTTAAAATGTTTGTTGTTTGAAGTGATTGTTGTTTCACATCATTCTTCCTATTGTTGTTTGTAATCCATATTTTTCAATTATATTTTTCACTCTCAAAATATCTTCTTTTGTTGAAGGTAGATAAATCGGATAAGGATTACTCAAACCTAAATAGCCGTATTTATCTGCTCCAAAAGTATGAAAAGGATTGATGTCAATAAATTTTACTTTCAAAAAAACTGCAAATTTAGCAGTTTCTTCAATGTTTTTGTCATCATCGTTAAACCCGGGTATCAACGGTAATGAAAATCTTATTTTCGTTTTCCCCGCGATAAATTCGGCGTTTTTAAGAATTATTTCATTGCCGGCTCCTGTTTCATTTCTGTGCTTTTCGGTATCCATGTGTTTTATATCGAGCAAAACAAGACCAGTATATTTCAGGATCTCTTCAATAATTTCACGGGTAGCATAACCGGAGGTATCCAAAACTGTTGAAATTCCTTCTTCTTTACATCTTTTAAGTATTGATAAGGAAAATTCGTGCTGAAAAAGTGGCTCACCTCCGCTAAGCGTTACTCCACCATCATTCCCGTAAAATGGAATGTCTTTTTTTATTTCCCGGATAATTTCTTCTGTTGAATATTCTTTTCCTATTTGCTGAAAAGCATTGTTCATGCAATTTTCCACACAAAGAAAACACTCAGTACATTTTTCCCGATTCAGAAGAATGATATTCTTTGCATCAGCGGATATAGCTTTTTCAGGGCATACTGAAATGCATGCTCCAAAATCCTTACACCTTTTCTGAATGAAATAAAGCTGAGGATCCAGGTTTATAGTTTCAGGATTTGAACACCATCTGCATTTAAGCGGACAGCCTTTCATGAAAACCGCAGTTCTTATTCCCGGGCCATCATGAGTGGCGAAACGCTTTATTTCAGTGATGATCCCGGTATCAACCATAAATCAACATTGCAGGCACTTCCTTTGCCATTACATTAATATCATGCTCACTCACACCTTGTGCCAGCAGGGTTTTGATGAACATTTTCCAACCAGGAACAGGGTTATTGCCCGGCTGACCAGCATCTGTGATCAGCACAAGATGATCGGGTCCTTTTTCTTTGATAAGTTCTTTGATCAGGGCAAATGAATAATCAAATGCAATGATCCAATCCTGCATACCAGCCCAGGGAACGCATGAACATTCGGCAAATTCAAGATACCCGCCAAGGTCAATCATTTCTTTGGCTTCATCAGGATTGAGTATTGTCATTTCCTGTGTCACATGGTCGAGTAATACTTTAATGTCCATCCCTTTTTTCTTCACATACTTCAGGACAGCAGCCTTCTCTTCGTTTGAAACATGACAGGTTGATAAAGCCACTCTTTCTCCTTTTTTATTTCCATTGTAATCTGCCATGAGATCAAGGATGTCTTTCAATTCTTTTGTGAGTTCATCGGCTCCTGTTGTAACTGAAATACCTCCGGTCAATCCCATTGCCTGTTTCTGATGTTGTGCATCAAGAGATGGCAACCAGATTTCTTTACATCTTCCGTAATCAAGTGCGGTTTTAACTGCCCTCAGATTCATTCCACCCACTGTTTCGTTGAGAACAATGCCTCCATAAACTTCAACAGGTTTGAATTCAATTCCGGCTTTTGCTTTTTCCTTTGCCATCCTGTTAAGAAAATCCTGGACTATGATAGCACAATTGTTGCACATGGTATTATGATCTTTGAAAACGAGCGCTTTCATTCCAGATTCGCTGGCTTCAATACATGTTTCAACCATGGTGGGTCTGCCGGCAAGCCAGCCACCTAAAGGTGCTCCGTGAATGTGGATATCAATAACCCCTTTAAGGATTTCATCCACCTTTTCAGGGTCAACGGGTGTTCCCGGATTTAAATAAATGTATGGCCATGCAGGATGTGAACGTTTTCTGATTTCCTCTTCCGTGATGACTCTACCGTAAGGCCTTTTGGCCCATTCTTCTGATGCTTTACTCATAGGTTTGTGGTTTAAGGTATTTGTAGTTTAAAATGTTTGTAGTTGGTTCAAAGTTTAAAGTTCAATGTTATTTTAATAACCAAATCCCAGTAAAAGACCCAATTTTCTGTAGGTCCAGGGGAATGGTGAATCTAATTTTAAAACATTCTGCCAGTTGTTTTTTAATTCATTGATGTCGTTTTGCTGCCACATGGAACTAAGCAAAAGTCCCATGCTATCGGCATATTTCCCGATTGCCTGTGCTCCGATAATGATTCCTGATTTTGTGATCACTCTTAGATAACCAGCATTGTTTTCCTCTTCAATGATCTCAACATTATCAGTATTCTTTAGCATACGCATTGTTTTTCCAAAAGAGGAGGCATGAGTATTAAAAAAGTGAGCTCTTGCATAAAAATAAGAACCGGGATAACTGACATCATTTCCGGAAATATTCTGAGCAATTATCGTAGCCTGGTCAATAGCATTATGTTTTAACTGGTAATTGCAGTTTTCCAATGAAAACACTTCCATTGTTTCAGCACAGTCACCGCAGGCATAAACGTCTTCAATATTTGTCTGCATTTTGTCATTGACCAGAATGGCACGTCCCATTGCAAGTCCTGCAGATTCAGCCAACGATTTATCCAAAACTATGCCTGTAGCTATTACTACAGTGTCACATGGTATTTGTTGTTTATCTGTAATTACTCCACTAACATTTGTGTCACCTTCAATGCTTAAAACTTTTTCAGAAGTGATGACCTGTATTCCATTTTTATTCAAAGATTTTTCAAGTATTTTTGAAGCAGGTTCATCAAACATTGTTGGCATGATCCATTGCAGTAATTCAATGATGGTAACATCAAACCCTTTTCTTTTCAAGGCTTCGGCGGATTCAATTCCGATTGCGCCCGACCCTATTACCACTGCTGTTTTTCCTTTACCGGAGTTTAATTTGTCAGCATCTGCAAGTAGTTTGCAATAATAAACACCATCTTTTTTTACTCCTTTTATGTCAGGAATAAAAAGCTTGCCGCCATTGGCAATAATGAGTTTGTCATATTGAAATTCATCCCCATTGTCAGTGATTGTTTTTTTATGAAGAGCATCAATAGCTGTGGCTTTATTATTCTCAACAAGATTAATGTTTTTCTCTTTATAATCTTCAATTTTTCTTCTGAAAATAACATCACGTGCCACTTCTCCACTGACAAAATAAGGCAAGGAGCATGGATCATATTCAGGACCATTTTCAGCCGAAATAATTGTGATATCACAATCACATTTAAGTTCTCTTAGTTTAAAAGCAACCTGGTTTCCTGCAATGCCATTTCCTATGATAAGTATATGCATTTCCTTTAAATTTTATAAATAAATTAACCCTTTAATTTTGCAAATGAAATCATAGTTTTTGAATCTCTTTAATTATAGTTTTCTTGACTTTTAGCCATGTTACTTTTCTATCAACAACAATTGGATCATTTTCAATTTCTGCATCATCAAAATAATTGATACTTTTAATTATATGAAAAATTGTAGTGTGTTTGTATTTTTCCTGATAAAGCGTAAGTAATTCCGGTAATGTGAATAATTTCAACAAAAAGTATAAGTCGAAAAAATCCTTTTTCTTCCCTCTTCCGGATATTGCATCTATTTTCATAGGTGCAATATCTTTAATATTGACCATCCTTATTTTACCTTCCATTATCAAGGGATATGAAAACTCATATCTAAACCGGATGAAATCAACTTTTGTGTTATTAATGGTTGTGATCAAAGAATTTGTGCGCTCCATCTCAACTTGAAAAATAGGAAAGTCCTCACTTAATTGTGTTTTTAATTCTAATGTGTCAAAAGGATCTGTACAAAATAAATCCAGATCATAAGAAATACGATGTCCTAGTTGTAGCGAAAGTGATGTGCCTCCCACTAGATTAAACCCTTTTAAATAGGGCTTCTTCATTAATTCTTTTAATAATTCCAGTGTGTCGGCTGCGATTGTTGTAGTATATAGCATCTGAATTTTTCTTTTGGAATTTTAAAATATGTTACACAAAAAGCCAAAACTATTTTGTCAAGATACCGCAATTTAGTTGCATACTGCGCGACTTTTTCTTTACCATAATGATCAATTAACTTTTTAAACTCATCCCAGGAACCTCTTGATAAAACGCGTTCAATAATATATGAGGCATTTTTAGCAGGGTCGATTTTTGAAATATCAACATCCCAAAACAAAGTTTGAGAAATTCCTGAAAGCATATTGCCATTTTTAATCATTGAATATTATTTTACAAAAAACTTCAGGCAGTTGTCTTGATTACCCAATCTGAAAATATCTTTTTACCTTTTTCCATATCCGGAATTATTTCAGGAATATCAAGATCCAATGCTTTATCATCCGTTATGAAACCAAAATTATCCCAGTTCTTCAGAGCATAATACTCCTGCTGTGCCCATGCCCATTGTTCTCTGTCGAGTTTTAGTCCTTTATGAGGTCCGCCGGCTACGGGTTCATCAAAATACCTGTCAATATGAGTATCATCCTGAATTGCGCTTCCATCTCTCAGCCAATGGGCCCTTTCAATATTTATTATGCGTTCAGCGGTTTTGAAAATTTCATCATCATTGTAATCAAATCCTGTTGCCAGCTTTAACAATGGTGCATAAGCTTCTTTCCATGTGCCAGCACCACCCCAGGAACCAATTGCCTGACAACAGCAGCCAACAGCGTCAGCAATACATTTATTCTTTTCTGACCAGTTACAAAGTTCAGGTTTTGTATCAATCTGAGTCATCTGAGAAGGGAAATTATCCCAGAACTTTTTAGCAGTTGCCGGTTTCAGTACTTCATCAACCTGGTAAGCACGGCTCTTTGCACAACCCGGAAATTCAAGACATGAATAATTCTTTAAATGGTCAGAACCTCTTGTTGACATTGCATAACCAAGACTAAAACCCAGAGCTACTCTTGGATCAACGCTGATATGTTCAAGTCCGCGGCAATGAGGAACTATATCCATTCCGACACCTAATTTTTCGGCAACCCTGATATTTCCTTCAGCAAGCAGGTCTCCGAAACCTTCACGTTTTGCGATCATATCAAGAACTTTTATAGAGGTATCCACATCACCCCATTCAAGCCGAAGTCCGTCTGTATCTTTTTCAGTGATATACCCTTTTTCAAAGGCTTCCATTGTCCATGACAAAGCTGCACCGGCAGAAACGCTGTCCATTCCCAGTTCATTAACGATACCACACATTACCGTTACCCCGGCAATATCTTCAGAATCTATACGAGGTCCCAGGTTGCAAAGGCTTTCCATTTCCGGACCACCGCAATTAAACCCGGCATATTTTCCCTCTTTAATATAGGTATATCTTCCACAGCCTACAGGACAGGACCAGCAGGCTTTTCTTCTGAAAAGAAATTCATTTGCCCATTGCATCCCACCATAGAGTGTTTCTATATCTTTCATGTAGCCGGTTGAACAGTTCTTATGAGCATTTATGCCAATGGCATTGCCTACATCGAAAAGATCCAATGAACCTTCTGCTCTCCTGCGAATGGCCGAAGGTGAATTGTGTATTTTTTCACGCAACGCCCATGATGCTTTCATGAATTCCTGCGGATGTGCAATTTTAACCGGGTTAGTTCCTCTGACAGCTATTGCTTTCAGATTTTTAGAACCCATTACTGCACCCATTCCTGTTCTTCCTCCTGATGCACTGAATGAATTCATCACACATGCAAAACGAACAAGCTTTTCTCCTGCAGGACCAATGAGAGCTACACGAATATCATGATCGCCCAGTTCTTCCAGGATTTTCATTGTGGCTTTCTTGGTCCCGATACCCCACAAATGTGAAGCATCTTTGAACTCTATTTTGTTATCATCAACAAAAACATAGACAGGTTTTTCAGATTTTCCCTTTACAATGATTTGATCAAAGCCTGCGTATTTCATCATAGGTCCCCAGCCACCTCCCATATTGGTGTCGCCATGGCCGTGTATTCCCGTACCCATATTTGAACAGGTCATTGGTGATCGTGTACTGATCGTTGTTCTTCCTGACAGAGGGGCAAATGAACCTACCAATGGTCCGGAGCCAAAGCATAAAGGATTATCCGGATCAAAAGGATCCATACCCTGGAAGGATTCGTGATAAACCACTTCAGAGTTCATTCCACGTCCGCCTATCCATTTTTTGTAATAACTTTCAGGTAGCTTTTCTATTTCGTAAGTTCTGTTTGTAAGATCAATTCTTAACCTTTGTCCCATGGATCCGTTCATATTTTTTCTCCTTTTAGTTATGGTTAAACATTAAATGAAAATCCGAAATCATCTTCTTTGGTGCCCGGCACTTTATAATCGTCCGTAAGGCTTTTCGCCCACTCTCTGCCTCTTGCTTTGGATGCATCACCTGCACGAACATAAGATAATGCTTTTTGCATGGTACAGGCTTTTACACACCATGGACCCAATTCATCATCATTGCAAAGATCACAACTCATGGTTTTGGAAGTTACAGGGTTCATGATGGCTGCACCAAAAGGACAGGCATGTATGCAGGCTTTGCAACCTATACATATGTAATCCTCAGTAACCATAGCGCCACTTTCCAGGCGAACCCGTGCATTCATTGGGCAAACTTTGAAACAAATGGGTTCTTCACATGCCTGGCACATCACAGGAATGAAAGTATTCACATCCCGAAATTCATGTACCCTGATGCGTGAATAATTTGTTCCGCACATTTCGAAATGCTTGATAGAACAAGCCATTTCGCAACTATGACATCCCGTACATTTGTCGGGATCAACAATGATCAGTTTTGTTTGTGTGTTTTGTTGCATTTGTATTTTCCTTTAGAATTGGCAGTACCAAAAATAGATAAAATAATTTAAGAAAAAGTATAAAAATTCAGGCAAAAAATATTATTCATCAAACTGTGTTCTTTCAATGATCTGCCTTTGCACATCCGGTCCAAGGTCAATAAAGCGGGCAGTAAATCCTGCTACACGAACCATCAGGTCGGAATATTTTTCAGGGTTCTTTTGTGCATCAATGAGCATTTTGCTGTCAACAATGTTGTACTGCACCTGGTAACCGCCAAGTTTAAAATAAACTTCATTCAGTTTGATGAATTTCTCAGCGCCCACAGTCCCTTCAATAGCTGAGGGATTGAATTTGATGTTGAACAAAGTTGATTGCAATTCCTTTGCATCCACTTTTGTTGCAGATTTGATAAGGCTTGTTGGCCCATTCAAATCAGTTCCGGGAAAAGCAGACAAGGCGCCATCGCCAACATAATCATGAGCAAGACGACCATCAGGAGTGGCTCCGCAAGCTTTGCCATGTAGTACCTGCGTTGTAACCGAAAGCGTACTTGGACGCCAGGGTTCACCAACCCAATTCAATGTTTTTTGTGATACCTCCGCCCAGTTTGTATAAAGATCTGCGAGTATAGTATCCACGTAATCGTTGTCATTCCCATATTTTGGTGCATCAAGCAGGAGTTTCCTCAACTTTTCATGACCTGCAAAATTGACCTTTATTGCTTCCCTGATCTCTTTTATGCTGGTTGTTTTTTCTTCAAAAACATTCTTCTTTATTGAGGAAAGACTGTTGGCAACATTGACCATCCCGCATGAAATTACGTAAGGGGAATCATTGTACCTGCATCCGCCTTCGTAAGAATCCATTCCTTTTTCAATGCAATCATCAAGCAGGGAAGTCATGAAAGGATGCACCAGGCCCATTTCATTATGCACGATCATGATGTCGTTCCAGTATTCTTCTTCACGTTTGATGATGTGTTCAGTTACCTTTTTAAATTCGTTCACGATCTCATCATAGCCTGCTTTTTCAATGTCAATACCGGTTTCAATGAGTTTATCACCGGTCACAGGATTAACACCATTGTTCATCACCAGCTCAAATATTTTAAGATTGTTGGTGTGAGGCACAGCATACATGGGCATTCGCTTTCCGCTGATCTGCATATCCACGCACCCGCATGGAGCCCAGTCACGGGCATCTTCAAGAGTTGCTCCGCTTGTTTTCATGAAACGATCAATTGCGACATTATCATTGAACAATGCAGGATAACCTGAACCGGCTTTGATGCAGTCAACCACTTTGTGTTTGAACTGATGATCCATATTGTCAGTCCAGCGAACTGAGATGGTGGGTTGCCATGTCTTCACATTGATGCCTGACAGAAGCACCAGTTCCGAAAGTTCGTTACTGCATGGGTTTCCGTCTTTGTCAACACCGCCAAGAGTAAGATTTTGGTAAACGCTTCCGCCGAGATATGCTTCTGTGAACATTGCATGGGCACGTGTAATTTCAGCACATTTTATACGCATCAACTCCAGCAATTCCAACGCTTCGTTATCGTTTGTTTTACCTTTTGATCTGTCATTTTTAAACGGACGATACATGTACTGATCAAAACGACCCGGTGAAATGCCGCGCCCATTGAGTTCAATGAAAAGGCAGACATGCACAAACCAGAAAGACTGCATGGCTTCGCTGAATGTGTCGGCAGGTTTACGTGGCACTTTTCTGCAAATACGTGCTATCTCCAGCAATTCATTTTTACGTTTAACGCATTCACATTTCGCTGCGAGTTTTTCAGCTTCGACAGCATGGTTTTCAGCAAAACTGATCACGCCTTCAAGCGCCATTTTCATTCCCTGATAAAACTCAAGCTTTGCAGAATTTGTTTTTTCAAGTTTAAGAATTTTTTCGTCAATCTGAATGATGATGCATTCAATACCCTCATCAATTACTTTCTGATAATCCACGATCACGCGGCCTTCGGGAACATCGAACATGAAACGCAGAAATACCAGTTGCTGCATCCATTTTTCAACCTGTTCAAAATCGCTGTGTGAAGCTCTGAGCTTTATCTCTGAAAGTGTACGCCAGTCTTTGTTTTCCCAGTATTTCGCAACCTCAAGTATCTCCTTTTTGTCTTCGGGACTGATCAGGTAAATGCCCAGCCTGTCATCTTTTTTCTGTTGCAGGGTGCCTTCCATGTAGCGTTCTTCTTCACGCTTTATTTTTTTAAATCCTTCAAGCATCCATGCTTCGTATTCAGGATACACCTGCGTTCCCTTGAAATAGCGGGAGATATTTCCAACCAGCAATTCATCATCCCATATCTTTGCAGTGAGATTGGAGAATATATGCTTCAAAGCCCCTCCTGCTTTCAGATAGCGGGGTTCATCGGAATGTTCACGAATATAATTGGTGAATAAAACGGCTCTTTCTGAATCAATATAAGGTTCCTGGCTTAGCAGTTCGGCATGTCGTTTTTCAACTCTTGCAGTGGAGGGAGCGCCTTTTATTTCGCGGTCTTTTATTGTTATAAAGTCAGTGGTCATTTGTCATTTGTCAATAGTCAATAGTCAATAGTCATTGGTCAATAGTCATGAGTCAATAATCTTTTAGCATAAAATGCCTGAGATTAATTTGTGGCTAAATTAGTAAAAAAAGGAATCCCATTGAGATATGGAGAGTGATATTAACAAGAGAATGGAGAGGGTAATTATTATGAAATTTATTTTATGTGGGCGCTCCTCAGCAAGCTTGCGATGGTATTTTATTTTGCCTTGTTTTTAAATCTCTTTCAATTTTCACTTAATTACGATTTAACAAGCCTTACTCCCAAATCAAATGCATTCTTCAAATCCGCAGAAGAAATTTTTTCGATGCGATGTGATTTTTCTTCAATATCGGGCAAATGGTAAGAGTACTTTGAATAATCGTCAAATTGAACGGTATTGGTCAAAGGGAGTAGTTCGCAACTGCCCAATGTACGTTCCATCGTTTTTGAAAAATTAATCAGGGTATCCCTGAAACCTCTTATTACATAAATTTCATCATTCACATTCATCGTGGCAATCAAAGCTGTTCTGAAGTCTTTGGGCCTGGACCCTTTGCTTGTGGCTCCATAATCAAGATACTGGAAAAGCAACCTGTCAGTAAACGAACGCATTTGTCCTGACAGGTTTCCATAATACACAGGCGAGCCAAGTACTATTGCATCGGCTTGTTCAATAGCATTGAGCAATGGCTTAAGTTCGTCATTTACGGCACAATGTCCATAGGAATTGCCATTTATCAGTTTGCATGAATAACAGGCGATACAGCCCTGGTAGTTCAGGTCAAAAAGGTTTACAAATTCAGTTTCGGCGCCGGCTGATCTTGCGCCTTCAATAACCTGTTGCAACATGATGGCGGTATTGCCTTGTTTTCGTGCACTACCACACACAGCTATAAGTTTCATCAATTATCCTCTTCTCTTTCTTTTACGTAGTTTTATATTTTCAATCATCATGATAATGGGGGTCAAAGATACTGGTTTTTGAAATGCGAAAATAAAAGAAGGTTCGTGGTTAAAATGTTTGATTGTTCTGATATCACACATTATTTAAGTCGAACATAACTCTCAAAACCTAAATCGGTAAGAGAACTTGATCAGAAAAACATTAAAAGGATAAACATCAAAAACATTACTCATATCATTTTTCGGATTGAATTTTCCGGAAGGATTAAACCCACTGCGGTTTTGCGACCAAACAAGAAACAAAGTTGAACCAGGAGTATATTCCCAACGCAACACAAGATTTGAAATAAAATCAAGCACTTTGAAATCGGGATTAGAAAATGAATAATCTGTTGCGCCATCTTTATTTTCATCAATATTATAAACGCTATTGTTTTCATCATAAGAAATTTCATCAGTAGTAAAAGTGTGAAATCTGTTATTGTATGCATCCGCTTTTGAGTTTGTAACATTCTTGAAATCCCTGTATTTACCCGCCGAAATGAAAGGTTGTCCGTAATACTGCAAAGTAAGATTTGGCGTAATGCAGTAATCAAGCCTGAAAGAAAAATACAATGTGTTTTGATCTAATGATGCAAGAGTAAATCTTGAAGTATTGTTAAAATCTGTTGTTGTTACATACTGCAACTGCGATTTTGTTAATTCATAACTCGGACTGAGTGTGAATTTAAACACATTGCTTGGCTTGTAAACAATGCTTAAATTATAACTGTCATCACTCATCCATTTTAAAAATCCACCTACATGCGTATATGACGTACCCACTATTATCTTCTTTCTGTCATCAGTAGTCAATGAGAAAAAACAATTGTAGTCGCCGGGCGTTTTCATTGTAGGACCTCCGCGCAACATAGAATTATCGCGGTTATTGCCATCAATATTGCCACCAAATCCATAATACCAATAATTCTTAAATTGCCCGTTCACATTAATATTTCCACCGCTAAATGTGTTATGCCCTCCTAAATCCCATCCGGTCCATTGATTCAGGTTTATGCTTAATTGTCTGAAAATCCCGAAAGGCTCGGTTTTGTTATACTGTACCCACACTACCTGAAAAATATTATCGGCAGTACGTAAATAACCAACATCATTTAGCTCTAATCCCGGAGATCTCCAGTTAAGCCATGTTGTATAACTCCAATGACTATTCCCGGCTTTGCCGAACTGAACAATGCCACCTTGTCCCAATAAACTTGTCCTGTTTGTGTCAAGCTTGAAATAATTTGCATCAGGTCTCTGAAAATAATGCACAGGTGAGGTTTGGGTGTTTGTTATTGCAGATTTTGTTCCCATCACATCGCTGAAAAGATATTTGAAGTTTACATAATATGTTCTGTCCTTCCAGAAGTGGTTAAAATCAAGTCCTCCGGTATATGCTTCTTTATGCAGGATTTTTAATTCGGGTGTTGTAAGGTCTCTGTTTGTTGAAGTAAACATGGCCCCGATTTGAGTAGTGCCTTTATTAAAGTCTTGCTGTATGCGGCTTACACTGTAATTAGTAAAAGGCTCAACAATTTGTTTTCCTGCTACCCCTGAAATATCAGTTTTAGCAAATTCTTTTTGAGTCATGCTTTCCATTATGCCTATTGAAAGTCCATGTTTGGTTTTTCCCGTTAGTTTAAAAGCATCTAATATTGCAGTATTTCCGGGCACTTCAGCGTAATCGCAATTGCCTGGATATAAATGTGGAGATCGCCCTATTCTTCTTGAATAAAAAAGATTATCACTTGAATAGCCGCTGTCGCCTGATGTCAGTTGAAAGCTTAAAATATTATTTCCTTCAATAAAGAAAGGTCGTTTTTCCTGATAGTAAGTTTCAAAACCTGTTAAATTTACAACCGAGGGGTCGGCTTCAACCTGACCGAAATCCGGATTTATAGTATAGTCAAGGGTCAAATCATTGGTAACGCCAAGCTTTCCATCAATACCGAAAAGATATCCCGATTTTTTCCCTGTCATAAATGGATTGCCATCTTCTTTTTGAAATGTTTCGTATTTCGCAACTCCATACGGTTGTATCTCAACCTGCTTTTTTGGTTTTATATTTTTCATACCATGTAGTTCACCAAAATTATGAACCCAGCCCGAGGAATTTTTTGGAATATATTGCCAGCAAGAGTACTCTCCTTTTCTATGAATAAACCGCACAACCTCCAATCCCCAGATTTGTTCTTCCGATTTCCCGAATCGCAATTGACTTAATGGTATTTTCATTTCGGCTATCCATCCATCTTTATCAATAGTAGTTTTCACATACCAGATAGGATCCCAGGTAACATCCTCGGTATTGCCATCATTGATGAAAACCCCGTCGGACTTGACACCTGCGGCGCTCACAACAAATTCGAATGCAGTAAGCTTATCAAAATAACTGTCGAATTGAATTGCTAATAAATCGCCTTGTTGTTCATCACGCCTTGATAAGCAGTTGTCAATTTTTTCGGGTATGCTGTCGTATGCACGGATCAGGGCATAAATATTATTGTCGTCGTAGAGAATTTTGAAAGCACTGTTCTGCGATGGTTTGGTGTTATCGTAGGGATCTCTTTGAATAAAATTATCTTCCCACGAAATTTTGTTCCATGCCGAATCGCCGGCAAGCCCGTCTATCACGGGCGGAGCGCCTTCCACTTTCGTAGCAGTATAAACTCTTTTTACAATATCCTGTTTCTGATTCTGGGCAAAAATCTGAATGCTTAAGATGACCGTTACAGCAGATGTTATTAAACATCTTTTCATGAGATTATGCTTTATTAACATCATGCATTTACAAGTGTTATTCGTTCAATTTTGAGTTATCTTAATGATGAACCTGTGTTCTGAATAGGTACTTTTGAAATTCAAGACAAAGATATTGTCAAAAATTCATAAAAAAAAATGAATTCGACAACAACAACACGTGGGTCTATAAAGCCTGAATAATACCACTAAATGGCTTTACCGATTTTATCCGCTATATTGCCCGACAGAACACTACTTTCACCGGGAATACATTTATTAACTTGTGGGATGCAAGAATTATCTGAAATTTGTTTCCTGAAAATAAAAGCAAACATCTAAAACACCCGTGGCAGGCTATTCCCAACAGCTGCCGCTTCATTGTTTCCACACGAAATAAACTAATAAAGTTAAGCCTCCGCGAGGAAAATTGTTTGGTTACTAAAGTAATAAAGTCAGGTTTTTATTTTGCCATCTTCCTGCACTTTGTGCAAAATTAATCATTCCTTGTTTTCAGTAATCCGCTTTATAATAATCTGTCAAAAAACTTAAATGCAGCAGCCATTCAGGTTTTATTCCTGATAAAGTCATTTTCCAATTTGCGAGTCTCCATGAGCCATCAGGACCTTCTGCACCATGTTTTTCTACTGCAGTATCAATCTTGTGTGGGTACTCAACAATTTTCAGATACAATATTCTTCCAATTTTCAGTTGGTTGTCATTTGCCCTGGCAGTACCTTTGTGATGAGTTGCGTTGCCTTCCCAATAAATCATATAATCGGCCTGACTATTTTCAGTAATTTCTAAACCAATATAATTATAAGCTTCTCCCGGAATGTCACTATGCCATTTACCGACAAATTCAGGTCTGTAATTCTCGTCAACTTTTTTTTTACAAGAAGTCATGCATAAACAAAGAAGGATTGCGGAGAGAAATAATTTGAAAACTGTTGGTTTCATTGTTGTTTTTGCATGAATGGTAACGAGGATAGTATTGCCGCAGTACCACCCACTCTTATGTTTCTTGTAAGCACAAAACTTTCTGGCGACATTGTCTGCAATACAATCACTATGCACAGGTATATTATTTTTAAAATATCAAATTCATTCCAAATCTAAAATCAAATGCATTCGCACTTGTATTCATTGCTTCACTGGGTAAACAGTCTACTCCAGTATAAATTCTAAAATTAATATTTTTCATCAATGGTAATTCGTATGAGAATCTAATTCCAGGATAAAAAACATCTTTATATGAACTACAGTGAAGATTAATTA
>Ga0118677_10005296_pt1 | contig 22696 bp, 26 predicted proteins | sample AliMusrvi5mmetaG_FD_86154 | JGI IMG/M metagenome (GOLD analysis project Ga0118677, IMG submission 86154)
GGGTCCCAAGGTGCTCCGGGTTTTCAAAAAAACGCCCAAAAACCGTGTCAAGAACTTTTTTCAAAGAACAAAAAATAAATTATGCTGAATAGTTACAAACTACCAACAGCATTAGTAGAGGGATAATAGACCTTGATGATGCTATTGACAGTCAGACCAGCATTGTCAGTGAGATGATGCATAAAGTTAACGAATCGATGGCCAAAGAAGCCAAGGCCGCTGATGAAGAATTTGACAATGAGATCAAGAAGGCAATCATAAAAGCCATGATCGTCGGCCTTATTGGCATCCTGCTTCAGACCATACTTGCCACCTGGCTGATACGAACTATACTGAAAAAGGAAGGCGAACGTAAACAGGCCGAGGAGGCGCTACGGAACCGTGATGAAATATTCTCCCAGTTTATGAATTATTCACCGGTGTACGTCTATATCAAAGAGGTGACCCCGACCGGGAGCCGCGTGCTCCAGGCCAGCAATAATTTTATGGAAATGGTCGGCATTGCCGGATCAGACATGATGGGCAAGATGATGGCGGAACTGTTTCCTGCTGAATTTGCCGAAAAGACCGATGCTGATGACAGGGCTGTTGTTGCCAAGGGAGATGTTCTTAAAATCGATGAGGATCTGAACGGGCGCCACTACACCACTATCAAGTTCCCGCTGGTTCAGGGTGAACTGAAGCTTATAGCAGGCTACTCCATCGACATCACCGAACGCAAGCAGTCGGAAGCCGCACTAATGGAAAGCGAGCAGCGTTTCCGCACTTTGATGGAGGACATTCCGAGCGTAGCGGCACAAGGCTACGCGCTCGAAGGTACGGTGCTCTTCTGGAACAGGGCATCGGAGCTGCTATATGGTTATACTGCTGAAGAAGCATTGGGGGCAAATCTGCTGGATCTTATCATTCCGGAAGAAATGAAGAAAGGTATCACTGACTCAATGCAACTGATGATTGAGAGCGGCGAGCCTATCCCGGCGGGAGAGCTTCTTCTGAAACGTAAAGACGGTTCCCGTGTTCCGGTATTCTCAAGCCATGCGCTGCTCAATCCATTAGACGGGCAGCCGGAACTCTTCTGTCTGGACATAGATCTGACCGAACGCAAAATTGCCGAAGAATCGCGCCTGAAACTCGAACAGCAGCTGCTTCATGCTCAAAAGTTGGAAAGTCTTGGTGTATTAGCCGGTGGCATCGCCCATGACTTCAACAACCTCCTTATGTCTATCATGGGTAACGCTGACCTGGCCCTGATTCGGATCAACAAGGAATCCCCCGCCGTTGATAACTTGCGCCGCATCGAACAGGCATCGGCACGAGCCGCAGATCTGGCTAAACAGATGCTCGCCTACTCCGGCAAAGGCAAATTCGTCGTTGAAAACATCGACCTCAACATCCTGCTAGAAGAAATGCTGCATATGCTGGAGGTCTCAATCTCCAAGAAGGCGGTACTGCGCCTTAACCCCCATACACCGCTCCCGACGGTGGAAGCCGACGCCACCCAGATGCGCCAGATCATCATGAATCTTGTCATCAACGCCTCCGAGGCTATCGGCGACAAAAGCGGCGTTATCGCGATCACTACCGGCTGCATGGACTGTGATCGCAATTATCTGAAAGGTGTCTGGCTCGATGAACATATCAGCGCAGGTTTCTACGTCTACCTGGAGATTGCTGACACCGGCTGCGGTATGGACAAAGAAACCTTGGCAAAACTTTTTGACCCCTTCTTTACCACCAAATTTACTGGACGCGGTCTTGGCATGGCTGCAGTGCTCGGCATTGTCCGCGGGCACAAAGGTGCTATTAAAGTTTACAGCGAACTAAAGCGTGGTACCACTTTCAAAATCCTGCTCCCTGCCAGCAGCAGACCAGCAGAAATTTTCAACGGTGACAGCCACGATAACGACTGGAAAGGTGAAGGGACAGTATTGCTAGTCGATGACGAAGAAACCGTTCGTGGCATCGGCGCAGAAATGCTAAGGGAGCTCGGTTATACAGTCATTACTGCTGTTGATGGTCGTGAGGGGGTAGAGCAATTCAAACAAAACCCCGACATCAGCTTGATCATCCTAGACCTGACCATGCCACACATGGATGGTGAACAATGCTTCCGTGAACTGAGACAGATCAAGCCAGACATCAAGGTCATCATGTCCAGCGGCTATAACGAGCAGGAAGTTACGCAGAAGTTCGTCGGCAAAGGGTTGGCAGGGTTTATTCAAAAACCGTACAAATTGTCAATTCTGAGAGAGGCCATACAGAAGATATTTTAAGGTAAAATCAGCGTCATAAAATAATCATAGCATCAAACCCGGAGGATATCGAGAGCTATCCATGATGGGTAAATGGGTATTGCTCCAAACCATCATTTGTGATACCTTCTCACTCGGAGGTAATAATCATGCTGCTACATACAGATGCCAGACGCCGAATCACACTCCCACCGATAGTTGGAATCAATCCAGGGGACGCGATTGATCTTGAGATACTTGCAGATGGCCGAATTATGCTGATTCCCATCGAACCGGTTCCCAAGCACCAATTATGGGCCTGGACTGCCGATGCAAAACAAACAATAAGTGCATCACTGTCAGATCCTCGTCCATCAACCGTGGTTGAGTCTGTCGAAGATGCTGCAAAACTTGCCGCGAGGTGGTCTGGTGAAGATTGAAATCCGCCCCGCATTCGATGAAGCTGTCTTGGCAGCAGAATTTTCTGTACGCAAGGCTGCCGCCAAGATGGTGCAACTACTTCAGTCTCTTGATCTTGTACAATTATGGGACCATCAAGGGCTCAACTTTGAAAAACTGCATGGGATGATTGAGCCGACAACAGGCCAACAACTGTTCTCTTTGCGCGTCACCGGCAGTGCCCGTGCTATTACGTGCCTTCTCAACGGCCCTACCATCGTGCTTGTCAGTCTGCACGTTCAGCATGATAAGGCGTACAGGAAGTAATTATTCCCCTTTCTGCCATGTTCGTACCCTTCTCGGCGCAAAGACCCCTCTTTCTGGTGCAAATGATACCGGCACGTCAGGTAAACTATCCCGACCATCAGCAAAGCTTGCGACATCTTCCTGCCGGGTAAACAATTGAATGGGGCTTGCGTGGTCATGATTGACCAACTAACTCCCAGCGTGGTTGTGGCCAATTATCCTTTTGATTTTTTTTGTTGTGCAGCGTCTTGCCAAGCTGCAAACTCCTTGGGCCGTAACCGAAACCTGGCAATATTCCCTTCGTGCAGACCATGCAATTCAGCATTCACCAGCATCCAGGTTTACAAACCCGGATCATCTCGGCCAGAGCCGCACGAGGATCAAGAAAATGATGATAGCTGTAGCGGGTGATAATCAGTGAATAACTGTTGTCATCGTAACGTAAGGGAGTGGCGAAGCCGAGCCAACAGACCAACTCAGATTCGTAAGCCCTTTTTCAATTTGTCGTTTTTGTGCCTGTTCAATCATCGCCGCTGTAATATCTATTCCGGTAACGTGATTACAATGAGTGCAAACTCGCATGCAACCAGCCCTGGACCACAGGCTACGTCCAGGACGTTGTCGCTTTGTTTCACTTCAGCGAGTTCTTTCAATAGCTGAATAGAATCCAGATGCCCCGGAACCTGCGCGAAAGGGATTGCCTGCTGAGAAAACTGTTCAACTATTGTGGCCTGATGGTTAGTACTGTCTTGTTGGCTCATTCTGAAACTCCAGTAATTGTTCAGTAAGAACGCTTATTTCGTAATGATGCAAACAGATATTCATGACGATTTCCGGCCCGGAATAAACGGAATCAGTCCCCGCTCAAAGGCTTCTTCCTGTAACTCCATCGGCATGTTGCGGATATCCACGGCAAAGCCATTTATAGTGAGCATCCAAACCAGTTGATAGTAATGACCTTTTATTCAATATTTTAAATCACCACTCTGATATTTTTTCCAGCTTAATATCTTACGATGAAGCTGATTGCAATCAACAATATGATATCCTTCCTTTCCCATATCAACTCAATAATTTCTGGAATGCATTGTTATTTAGATGCGTTCATCTTTCGAACCATCGAAGCGTGCTGGGATGCAATTAAGAAATAAGAGCGGTTAATTTCAACCGGTGACAGCTTGTCACCGGTTCACCGCCTTCCCTGCCAAACCTTTCCTTAAGCTTGTTCCAATATTTCCGCGCCGGCAGAAAATCAGACAAGCGGAGATTGAAGCAATCGCCCTGCCCTGCAACCGGATATAGTTGCTTTATGTGACAAATAAGGATAAATAATTATAAAGTTGATAGTTACAAGATCAGCTCGATATCGTCACATCCAAGGAACAGTCAACATGGAAACACGTCTAAAAGCACTGATTGTAGATGATTCTGAGATGGGCAGATGCATGACCGGCGCCATAGTTGGCAAGGTATTCTCCTTCGATGAAGCAGAGAATGGTAAGGATGCCGTCACAATGTATCGGGTCTCCGTGGAGAACAAAACTCCCTATGATATTATCTTTATGGATATCGTAATGCCTGAAATGGATGGTAAGGAAGCGGTACGAATGATTCGGAGATATGAAGCGGATAATAACCTGGGAAACACGCCAATTATTATGATATCAGCCAGTGAAATGCTTGATGACATCGAAGAACTGGTTAGCGGACTATTCAGAAAACCCACTTCGCGAGTGTTGATGAATGAGTTGCTGCAAAAAATATTTAAAGGAACAATACCCATAATCTGATTGACAAGACTTTCACTAAAGGGGTTCCGTAGTTGGAACCCCTTTTTTGTGAGCAATAACCAGTTGTGACACGTATGTCCAGAGAGATTCTGTGGCTGATTTGCCACAAAAGTGAATTCAGCAATTGCGATATAACGAAAATTATGGTGAAGATACTTTCATGGCGTGCCACGTAATGAAAAATTAAAAAACAGACGGAGCTCTCAGTCGTTTTGTGCTTAAAAAAAAGGATAAATCATGCCGACGGAATCAACGTACCACGTTACAGGACTTGATTGTATTGAAGAGGTCAAGGCTGTGCGCAAGACCGTTGGTACACTTGATGGTGTTGCAAAACTTGAATTCAATCTGATGAAGGGCACGGTCCACGTTTTTTTTGAAAATGAACCGCTCACAGATGACACCATTATTCAGGCTATAAAATCGGCGGGATTTGATGGAATGCCGATAAATATCGAACAGGGCGTTCATTCCAAGGCCACTATTCAGAAAGGATTTTGGTCTCGTCGTGGGCGACTTATTCTATGTGCGTGCAGTGGAGTGCTGAGCTTGCTTGGTTTCCTTGCCCATGCAATTTTACACAACGGCATCATTCACGCCCTGGCAGGAAGCGAATCAGGACAAAGCCACCAATTCCCTCTTATTTCAATTATTCTATTTGTATCTGCTGCTCTTACTGGTGGATTTTATATACTACCCAAGGCATTTCTTGCTGTACGGCGGTTACAGCCGGATATGAATCTATTGATGACCATTGCGGCTATCGGAGCAATGGCCATCGGAGAATGGTTTGAGGCTGCAACGGTAACATTCCTTTTTTCTCTCTCGCTTCTTCTTGAATCGTGGAGTGTAGGACGGGCACGCAGGGCGGTAGAAGAACTTCTCAATCTTTCACCCGTAACAGCTCGCTGTCGGAATAAGGAAAATGGCGCTATTACTGTTCATCCGATAGAAGAAGTGCTTCTTGATACAACCATTCTTGTCAGACCTGGTGAACGGTTTCCTTTGGATGGAGTAATTACTGAAGGGAGCACAACGGTAAACCAGGCGCCGTTAACCGGTGAATCTATTCCGGTATCGAAAGGAAAAGGCGACGAAGTCTATGCGGGGACTATCAATGATACGGGGAGTGTGGAGGTTACTACCATACGACGTGCGAATGATACACCGTTAGCCCACATCATTCATTTGGTAGAAGAAGCACAGTCGAGAAGAGCACCGTCTGAACAGTGGGTTGAAACATTTGCCCGCTACTATACGCCGTTGATGATGATTGCATCGTTATTGGTAGCAGTAATTCCGCCTCTTGTCCTGGGTGGTCACTGGAGTGAGTGGTTCTATCAGGCCCTTGTCCTGTTGGTAATCGCTTGTCCCTGTGCTCTGGTAATATCTACACCGGTCAGTATTGTGGCGGCATTGACCTCGGCGGCACGGGCTGGTGTGCTTATCAAAGGTGGCGCTTATCTGGAAATTGCTGCGAAGATAAAGGTAATCGCATTTGACAAAACTGGCACTATTACGCGAGGACATCCGGAGGTTCAGTCGATTGTTGCCCTGAATCAGCATAACGAGCAGGAACTCCTGGAACGGGCAGCTGCATTGGAGTCTCACAGTGACCACCCTTTGGCAAAGGCAATATTGCGTCGTGCAGCCGAGGAAGGCATTATAATTCCGGTAGCGACTGATTATTCCATTATCAAAGGTAAGGGTGCTGAAGCTGTTGTATCAGGTTGTTTGTTCTGGTTAGGAAATCATCGTTTGATGCACGAAAAAGGCACGGAAAGCACGCCGGCGCATGAAGCTGCTGTTGCAATGGAGGACGCCGGGCATTCAATAGTAGCGATTGGAACGGACCATCACATTTGTGGGGTTATCAGCGTAGCGGATTCCATCAGACCTGAGGCAAAAGAAACAGTGCGCCGGCTTAAGGAATCAGGCGTGCAGAAAACCATATTATTGACCGGCGACAATAAAGGCACGGCAGATGCTGTTGGTAATGAAGTCGGCATAGATGAAGTCTTTGCTGAATTACTGCCGGAAGACAAAATGAAAGCGGTAGAAGACCTCGTCAGGCAATATGGCGTAACCGCAATGGTTGGTGATGGAGTTAACGACGCTCCTGCCCTGGCAGTTGCAACGCTCGGTATCGCTATGGGTGGAATAGGAACTGACGCGGCCATCGAAACAGCAGATATTGCCCTCATGTCTGATGATATCACGAAAATCCCCTGGTTAATTGGACATGCCAAAAGAACATTACGGGTAATACGTCAGAATATCTCTTTTGCACTGACTGTTAAGGTGATATTTATGGTGCTGGCCCTTGCGCAACTTGCTACACTATGGCTGGCAATTGCAGCAGATATGGGTGCATCGCTCATTGTTATATTCAATGCGTTGCGATTGCTGGATAGCAAGGAAAGAAGCAAAGGATCAGCGAAAATAAAGAATGTATCATGCGTTTGCAATAGTTGCGGCAGAGAGGATTAATTGTCGAGCGTGAAGAAATGCCGCTTGGACACGTGAACAAAAGGAGATATGAATGATTGATTTCAATGTTAACCAGGAAACATGTATCAAATGCGGTCAGTGCGTTTCCGATTGTCCGGCACGCATCATTTCAATGGAAGACACGACCCCTTTCATTACTGAAGAAAAAGAGGCTCTTTGCTACAAATGTCAGCATTGCCTTTCGGTCTGTCCAACAGCTTCTATTTCGATTCTGGGATATGACCCGAAAAACAGCGTACCACTAACAGGGGAACTGCCGGATTCCGCTCGGATGGAACTTCTTATAAAAGGTCGCAGAGCCGTCAGACAATACAAACAGGAAAACCTGGAACCGGAAACCATGAAGCAACTTCTTGATGTGGCTTGTTATGCCCCCACAGGTAAAAACAGCGGACAAGTCCGCTTCACCGTTGTTAATGACCGGATCAAATTGATTGAGATTCGAGATGACATAATGGCGAAGCTTGTAAAGATATCACATGAGACCGGGTTCCCTGAAGGGATGGAGTTTTTCAGCACGTATGTACAGCAATGGGAAGAGGAAGGAACTGACTTTGTATTTAGAGGTGCTCCACACTTTATAATCGTTTCAGCACCCCGAAATATAGTTACACCGGTCGAAGACTGCCTGATTGCTTTAACCACCTTTGAGTTATACGCTCAAACCCTTGGTGTCGGCACAGTCTGGGACGGTCTGGCAAAATGGGTAATAAGCGAATTATTGCCTGAATTCAAAATCCGGCTGGGTATTCCGGAAGACCACGTCATAGGATATACGATGGCATTCGGGAAACCTGCTGTAACATATTCACGAACGACACAACACGAGCCAGCTGGAGTTCATTTTGTGAATTAACCGAATTATCTGTCGCAGTCTGTTCTATTTGACCAATAAAGAATAGAATGAAGAATGTGAGAGAACGTGATTTATGGAGGTTTAAGATGGAAAATGCGAATCTTATAAAACAATTTCGAGAAACCTATACAGAGCTATCGGCTGGTATGAATGATGACCAGGTTCTTCATTGGCTTGAGCATCATGATGAAGAATATGAGTATCTTTCGCGTAAGCGCCCGGCGAAATTATAACGGTGAGTTAGCTGTCTTGACTGTTCTCCTTTTGCAATAGTAACGGTCAGGCTTTGTGGGCCTACCCGTTGGCCGGGTTGTTTTTGTAGTTGCCATTTACGGATTATTGGTTTATACGTAATTTCTAATAAAGACGCGTACTTATACTGTTTGTGACAACTACCATGAGGTGCAATTTGAATAACTCGACATTCACTACATCCATTGATGATCGCTACTTTGAGGATTATGTGCCGGGCTCCATATACGAATTTGGTTCTATGACTGTTAACCAGGACGAAGTAATCAGTTTTGCCAGACGTTTTGACCCTCAAGATTTTCATACTGACCCGGAAGCTGCTAAACAGACAATCTTTGGTGGCTTGATTGCGAGTGGGTGGCATACTGCCGGACTGATGATGCGGCTTTACGCTGATAATTATTTGTCCAAAGTTGCAAGTCTCAGCTCTCCTGGAGTCAACGAACTGAAATGGAAGCAACCCGTACGCCCTGGCGATGAACTATCCATACGAGTTACCATTATTGAAGCCCGCAGGTCAAACTCCAAGCCGGATCGTGGCATTGTCAAATCATTCATCGAAGTACTGAACCAGAACCATGAGGTCGTTATGAGCATGGATGCATTGAATTTACTTCTCTGTCGGGACTGCAACCCTTTACATTAGGCCGTATGTTTTCAAAAAAACGGTCAAGCGAAACCTCGCACAACCGTTCCATTGTTCCCCAAACCCCTATGTAAGGCGATGTCTGCCCCTCAAGGGGTTATCAGCTATGGACTTTTTCATCTTCACGACGTTTCATAAATTCATCGAGACTTTCTTCATTCTGCATTTTTTTACCAATAAAAATCATGAGTAACGCCGGGATCACCGTTACGGCGATCAATCTTCCAAAACCGCATACATGTTTAAGTTTAAAGGCGCTCATGATCAATACTCCTTTTCTTTGGGAAGTTTACTTCCGACAATAATAAGCAGCAAACCCGCAATCACAAGCGATGCAAGACGACTAATATATTTAAGCTTCATACAGTTCCTCCCTTTATCGATGTTCGTTGCCTACAAAAACTCCTAATCCAATTTACCCGGTTGAGTACCTCTCTGCGTATTCCCTCCCCTCCGAGCCGGATGCTCTATTCCCGCTGTCTCTTTTCAATATTTCCGCCCGTTTCACACATAATCGGCACAAGATTCTTCTTACGGGCTTTTTCAGCAAGCCAGGTAAAAACAGGAATAACAATACTCAGAACCGTCATAATTCCATTTAACCCTTTAAAACTGAATATCTTGACACTCATGACAGACCTCCTTTTATATTTTCAATACAGAGGAGCAACTATGGTGCCAGCATAAATTGTCGGGGGGGAAACACTGCAAGTAACTGTTTTAACAATATTAAAATGAAAGGCATACGGAAAGGGAGAGAGTGTGGGGGGAGAAATCCGTACAAAATGTCGCACTATGTTGAGGTCCCACCAGATGCTGAGGTTGCATAACTGGACCGGGAGTGATGTAACGGGGATAACGTCAGTTTTTATTCTATTGCCGAACCATCTCGCATTCATCAAGCCGTAAAGCTGGATCACTGAATACAACTTCAGCAGGGTCAAAATGCTCCGGATCAAATGGTACCAATCCCCCCTTTTGCGATTCAACCCATGCTTTCATTTCCTTGTGATCCTTATAGGCCGGTTCGGCAAGAATGGTCAGTATTTCCTGGTATCTCCAGGCGCCACCGCAATTCTCGGGCGGACAAGCCCGTTTGCCCTTTATACAGGCGGGATACGCCGCTTCAGGATCGGCGAGAGCAACTTCCTCAAAATCTACTTTGTGCTTCCAGTAATCTCCAAAGTCATACGTATATGTAAAAGATTGCGGAAGAAAGATTGCATATTTTGCAATCTTATGTTTCCAGCTTTTCAGTGTATTGTCATTTAACATATCGGAATCGTCAGCTTTCACAGGAATGCCGAAAACCAGGGACTCACCCGTTTTTGACTCGATTCTGAACTCATGAAGATGATGATCCTGCCAGCCCATTGCATCTTGAATGGCCACGTGCAAATCCCAGAAGGTATATGTAGATGGCACCTGAATCCTGCGCCAAACCGGAGGATTTGTTTCTTTGAGTGTAATTTTAAACTGATAGATCATCTTCATCGGTAGATTCTTTCACTCCTTATCAGTCCGAACATACGTAAAGTGGATAGTATTGCAGAATTGTTCATATATCAAGGGGAGCTTGCAGAATGTCGTTTCACCTCATTACCGGCTTTAAGTAAATTCGATGCTCCATTGCATTTCCAATGCATTCATGCATCATTCATGAAATACCTGAATTTTCGTACCGGGTGGCATTTAAAAATGCTTTATAATGCAGATAAAACGACCATTATCATTTATTTTCCACACAACAGAGTCCCATAAACAGAGAATAATGCGGAGCAGCATTATTTGAATTCCCCCCCGGCACGCCCTTACCTTCTTTAAAACATTTCTTGAAAAGTCTTTTCTAACGGCGAACCATTTCGTTGTGAGAGATCTCGGCATTCTTCGGATAACATTACATAACACCTTATAATAACTGTCATATCACAAGCACCGAGGTAAGAACCATAACCTGAATTAAATCCAATTACGATATACACTGGTTGCTGGCACGACCTGTGCTTTACCTCGTCACCAGTATGTACTGGGTTTACGCTGCCAAGCTTCTCGCTTTTAATATCTGTAGTTCAAAACTATCTCAGTAAAATGGAGATCATGATGGGGCTCTACGCTGGCAAAATGCTGATAGTCGATCTTACTGCACAAAAAGTTACAACGGAACCTCTGCGTATGGACTGGGTGAAAGAGTACTGGGGATCCTGGGGACTGGCACTTCGCTATTACTACGATGCCGTATCTCCTGATATCGAACCACTGTCACCGGAAAATGTCGTGATTATCATGACCGGACCTCTTGGGGGTACACTTGTACCGCTTGCCTCACGGCTCTGTCTTGTTTCCAAGTCTCCCCATACCGGAACAATCTTTGAATCCAATATTGGGGGTGCACTGGGACCGGAGCTGAAATATGCCGGATATGACGGTATCATTTTGAAAGGGCGCTCTCCCGCCCCTGTCTATCTCAAAATTTCAGATGAATGTGTCAGCCTCGAAAACGCAGAATCGTTGATGGGGCGCGGAATATTTGAAACAGAAAAACTGATGGAAGAGGCGATTGGGTCGTCAGAGGCAAAATGTCTGTCTATCGGCCCGGCCGCGGAAAATCTGGTCACCTACAGCATGATCGGTTCGGAATCATATCGTCAGTTCGGTCGTGGCGGAACGGGCGCCCTGTTCGGCAGCAAGAACCTGAAAGGAATCGTCTGCCGCGGAACAGGCGCCGTTTCCGTAGCGGATATGGACCAGTTTCTTGAACGGGCCAATCACTACACCAGTAACAATCTGCTTACCGACGACAACCTCTGGGCCAAGACAGACGGGACTCCTCTCCTGGTTGAAGTTACAAATGAAATGGGCATCCATCCGACTAAAAACTACACACGCGGATTCAACGGCCGTAAAGAGGAGTTGAACTCAGATGCAATCCAGGCAGCCAAACTGGGCAACCGGGCCTGTTTCGCATGTCCGATGGCGTGCGGTAAATTTACGCGCGTCAATTCGGCCGAAGTGGAAGGTCCTGAATATGAAACCCTCTGCCTGGCTGGCTCAAACTGTGAAGTGAATGACCTGGAAGCGGTTATCCGTTTCAACCGCCTCTGTGATGATCTCGGTCTTGATACCATGAGCTGTGGCAGCACCATCAGCCTGGCCATGGAGTTAACTGAAACCGGTCGCCACAATTTCAATATCCATTTCGGCCAAGCGGATGAATACCTCAAAGTCATCTATGAAATAGCCACTCTGTCAACGGAGCGCGGGCGGGACCTGGCAATGGGCGCCAGGAAGCTTGCGGCAAAATATGGAGCGGAAGATCTTTCCATGGAGGTAAAGGGGCTGGAAATGCCGGCTTATGATCCGCGCGGCAATTATGGCATGGGAATCGCCTATGCCACCAGTGAACGCGGCGCCTGCCATCTGCGTGCATTCCCGATATTCGCCCAGGACCCGTATGATATTGAAGCACTGGTGACGGAAGTCGTCGGCGCCCAGAATGCAAATAGCATCAAATGGTCAATGGGTTTCTGCGATTTCTGGGGCACGGTGAACACCGGGATAGAGGCTGACCTGATGTCGGCCGGACTCGGTGAAACCGTAACTTCAGAGGAACTTGACCGTGCCGGCGAGCGAATCTGGAACCTGAGCCGTCTGTTTAATCTGCGGGCCGGGTTCACCGTTGCTGACGATATACTGCCGAAGAAAATCATGGAGCGTCCGCTTGAAGAGGGACCTCATGCCGGCAAGGTGTTTTCCCGTGAAGATTTGACCCGAGCCATGCAATCATACTATCTCCTGCGCGGTTGGGATGAAAATGGTATTCCATCAGAGCAGAAACTTGCTGAACTTGGACTCGATCATTTACGCATAAAGGGGTGCTGAACGTGAAAAAACAATTATTTGCCAATCCGGATCTCTGCACCGGCTGTAATCGCTGTTCCCTAATCTGCTCCGCAAAGAAAGAGGGAGCGTTTCAACCGCATCGTGCCCGGATTAAAATCAGTAATTTCCCGCTGCGCGGTTATTCGGTACCGAGCATCTGCTTCCAGTGTCCTAAAGCCGGCTGCATGGAGGCCTGTCCGACATCGGCATTATACTGCGACAGCGACGGTGTGGTACTGATGAACGAGGATCTCTGTACCGCGTGTGGTGCCTGTGTCGCCGCCTGTCCCTACGGCATGATGGAACAGGGCGCAAACGGAATAGCCTATAAATGCGATTATTGCGATGGGGACCCGGCCTGCGTCAAGGAATGTCACGCCGAAGCCCTCCTGTTTGAGGCGGGTAACTCCGAACTGTTCCAGTTAAAAAGTGCACAGATGAAGCATCGGACGGTGTCCGGTACCACCGCTGACAAACGACATGCAATGGCGGAAAATTTGATGAAAAAGGCTCGCTCCTGATTGCAGGCGCTGAGTTGGTAATACAAAATAACGCATATCAGGGGAACAAGGAGAGAACATGAGTAGAAATGTAGAGTACGCTCGCAGTGAAGCGAAAAGAATGCTGGACCTTCTTCTGACACCGGAAGATCAGGTGTCGGCAGAGGATAAAGCTCGTATTGAACAGGATACCGTAGACAACTTTGCCAATCATATTAACAAGGGATGGCTCAAGTATCGTAAATCCATGACTGAATCGGGCGACTTTGCTTCTGTAGAATGGACCGGCCAGGGGTCGCTCCTGACCGACACGCGTGGCCGTGAATTTATCGACGTGCTCGGCGGTTTCGGACTCTATTCAGCCGGTATCCGTCATCCGAAAATCGTTGCAGCCGCCAAGGCGCAACTCGACCGCAGCCCGCAGTACAGCCAGGAAATGCTTGATCCGCTCAGAGCTCATCTTGGTAAAGTGCTGGCAAACATCCTTCCGGGTGACCTCCAGTACGGATTCTTTATCAACAGCGGTACCGAGGCGGTTGACGGCGCCATGAAACTGGCCAAGCTGTACACCGGCAAGGCCGGATTCATCGCAACCGAAAAAGCGTTTCACGGCAAAACGCTGGGACCACTGACTCTTATGGGCAAGTCCACCTATCGTGAACCACTCCTGCCACTTCTGGCCAACGTCCGTCATGTGCCGTTCGGTGATGCCGATGCGGTGGAGCAGGTGCTTGCTTCCGCCAAGCAGGTTGGCGATGGAATCGCCGCCATGGTGGTCGAACCGATTCAGGGTGAAGCCGGTGCAATTATTCCTCCGGATGATTACTGGCCGAGACTGCGCGAAATCTGCGACCGCTACGGCGTGCTCCTGATCGCAGACGAAGTCCAGACCGGTCTCGGCCGTACCGGCACCCTGTTTGGTGTCGATCATTGGAATGTGACACCGGACATCATCTGTCTGGGCAAAGCGCTCGGCGGCGGCGTTATCCCCTGCTCCGGTTTCTTCTCCACGGCAAAAATATGGGAATGCATGGAGCCGAACCCTTTCATGCACTCAACCACGACCGGCGGCAACCCGATCGCCTGTGCCGCAGCTCTCGCGTATATAAACGTGCTTCTGGAAGAGGATCTGGCCGGTCAGGCAAAAGCCAAGGGTGAATACATCCTCGATAAACTGCTGACACTGAAGGCAAAATATCCCGGAGTGCTGGCAGAAGTGCGCGGCAAGGGTCTTCTAATCGGCATGGACTTTACCACCGACGAAATGGGCTGGCAGTTTGCTTCGGGGATGTTTACGAAGCGGGTGCTGACCGCAGGAACGTTTAACAATGCACGGACCATCCGCATTGAGCCGGCGTTGAACATCAGTTATGAACTGATTGACAGGATGCTGGTAATACTGGAAGAGGTTATTGTTTCCATCAACAAAGAATTGTAAATTACCCCACCTGCGGATGAGACAGCCTGTTTCATCCGCAGTGCCGTATTGGGTGGCAACGATGCCGCGCCCATCGTTTTCAGATCATGTTTAGTAGCGAATTTCTGCAGGAATTGATTACAACTTCGAGCGATACGCACCGGTTACGCTTTGAGAAGGAGCTATAATTGAACAGTCAAAAAGAAAAGAACCTTACTATCAAAAACATGGTTAAAACGTTCGGCAAGGTTGAAGTTCTGAAAACGGTAAACCAGGAAGTGCGTGCCGGTGAATTTTTCACCCTGCTCGGCCCCTCAGGGTGTGGCAAGACTACCCTGCTGAGGATCATTGCCGGATTGGAGATCCCCACTTCAGGTAACGTTATTCTTGGCACCGATGACATCACCTCACTCCCGGCCAACAAACGCCACGTAAATATGGTGTTCCAGAGCTATGCGCTGTTCCCGCACCTGAGCATTTATGAGAATATTGCTTTCGGTTTGCGGTCACGCAAAATCAATCCGGACGACATCAAACGACGCGTCGAGGAAGGCATCGAAATGCTTGGTCTGGGAGCCATGAGAGACCGGATGCCGGATCAGCTCTCCGGCGGCCAGAAACAACGGGTTTCCCTGGCGCGGGCACTGGTAAATGAGCCGGATATTCTGCTGCTTGACGAACCGATGTCAGCGCTTGATGCAAAACTGCGGGCACAGGTGCAGGAAGATCTGCGCCGCCTGCAGCGTAAGCTGGGCACAACATTTATCATGGTTACCCACGATCAGGATGAAGCATTGGTTTGCAGCGACCGGATTGCGGTTATGAACGAAGGGCAGATCGTGCAGTGCGGCACCCCGGAAGAGGTGTATGACTACCCTTGCAACAAATTTGTGGCGGAGTTCCTGGGCGCCGCAAACATGATTAAGGCGAAACGCGGTACCGGCGGAGTTGAAACAGACATTGGCTTCTTCCACCTTGACAAAATGCCCGATTGGTCCGAAGGATTGATAACGATCCGTCCGGAATGGATAAAGATTCGCGAAACCGAGCCAGAGCAGAACGGTGTCCTGGCAACGGTAGAGGATAGCGTCTATCGCGGAACGAACTACGACCTTTTTCTTAAACCTGGGAATTTGCGTGTTAGAACCTCGGCTTATAAGCATTTCCGTACCGGCGACAAGATCTGGCTCGAGCTGACTGCCGCCGATCTGGTCGCACTGGGGGAGTGATATGAAAAACAAGCAAATTCTCTGGCGTGGCGAAATGACAACAAAAGCCACCCTGTTCAGAAAAGGGCTGGCCTTTCTTTCAGGTGGCATTTCCTGGCTGCTGATTTTTCTGATATTGCCCGGACTGTTGTTTGTTGGTGTCAGCTTTGCCACACGAGGTGATCATGGTGAACTGCTCTGGAAATTCACCATTGAAAATTACGAGCGTTTGATGGGTTTCAGCCTGTTCGGCTGGACTCCGGATTACCTGATTATTCTCTGGCGTTCGGTGGAAGTCGCATTTGTTACCACACTGGTCTCCGTCATTCTTTCGTACCCTCTCAGCTTTTTCATAGCATCCAGGCCGGCCAAAAGCCGCTATGTCTGGCTTACACTCGTCATCGTTCCGTTCTGGACCAATATGGTAATCAGGACCTATGCCTGGTTTTATCTGCTTTCTCCCGAATTGCCGTTGGCAAAACTGGCCATTGCACTTGGATTTATCCCTGAAGGGACACCTCTGTACCCTAATGCAATTGCGGTATATCTGGGAATGGTCTCCGTCTTTCTTCCCTTTGTTACGCTACCGCTTTACTCAAGCGTCGAGAAGCTTGACTGGTCCCTCGTTGAAGCTGCCCAGGATCTTTATTCATCCAAATTCCGGGTTTTCAGGCAGGCCATTCTTCCGCAGACGGCGCCTGGTCTCTCAGTCGGCATTATCCTGACTTTTGTTCCGGCAATGGGCACCTTTGTAGTGCCTGACCTTCTTGGCGGCGCCAAGTACATGCTGGTCGGCAACCTGATTCAGCAGCAGTTCGGTTCCAGTCGGGACTGGCCATTTGGCGCTGCAGTAAGTCTGGGACTCATGATTTTGACCATGATCAGCCTCCAGATCTACAGCCGTAAAGGGAAGGAGATTGAAATTCTATGAGAAACTGTCACCCAATCATAAAAATACTCGCTCTCTTTACCGTCTGGTTCCTGTATCTTCCCTTGATGGGCGTTGCCGTCTGTTCAGTCAACAGCGCCAGAGATGGCTGGGTTTGGAAGGGTTTTACTCTCGATTGGTACGTAAAACTTTTTGACAACGAGTGGATTTTGAATTCGGCTTTGAATACGCTTATTCTTGCAGTGGTTTCCACAGCCATTGCCACTGTTCTCGGAACTGTTTTAGCCATCGGCATCAGTCGATTCCCGTGGGGCCGGAAAACCAATTCATTCCTGAACATGATGTTGAACATTCCGGTCGTTATTCCGGACATCATCATGGCCGGCTCCCTGGTTGTCGTATTTGGTATCCTGAGAGAGGTTTCCAGTATGTTCGATATGGGGATGATCGATATGATCATCGGCCATGTCACCTTCCAGATCGCCTTTGTCGCACTGGTTGTCCGGAGCCGCCTCGCGCTGATCGGTCAGGATGTCGAGGAGGCGGGGAGAGACCTGTTTGCCAGCAACTGGTACCTGATGCGCAAAGTTATGCTTCCCCTGATGATGCCCGGTATTGTCGCCGGGGCGATGCTCGCTTTCACTCTTTCGCTGGATGACTTTGTCCTGAGTTTCTTCCTGTCGGGACCTGACTCACAGACATTGCCGCTCTACATCTATGCTGCCGTACGCAGAGGGGTAACTCCACAGATTCATGCGCTGTCAACGTTGATAGTGCTGGTAACTGTGGTACTGGTCGTTGGTGCTGAACGACTTTCTAAAAAGGAAGTAGCCTGACATGACTGCTCTCGCTTGAATCCGGCCAAGGTCGGACAAAACTCTGGAGGTATTTATTATGAAAAGGTCAATTTTCGTTGTGATGCTGTTGTTGTCGGTATTTATTCGGACAGGTTTTGCCGAAGACAAGGAACTGAGAATTTTTATCTGGTCCGAGTATATGGATGAAAGAAAGTTCAGCGCAGATTTCAAAAAAGACACCGGCATTAACGTAAAGATCGATGTGTACGAAAACAACGAGGATATGCTTGCCAAGCTTCAGGCGGGCGGGGTAAATCAGTATGACATCATTGTTCCTTCCGACTACATAATGTCAACACTGCTGGCTCAGAAACTGATCCGGCCGCTTGACCAAACAAAGATTCCCAATTTGAAAAATGTCTCCCCGCAGTTTCGTAACACACCCTATGATCCGGGCAACAAATACACGGCGCCATGGCAATGGGGCAGTGTCGGTCTGATGTACAACAAGAACAAGGTGAGTGCGGAAGCGGTCAAATCCTGGTCGGTAATTTTTGACCCGAGTAAACAGGCCGGAACGTTCTGGCTGATGGATTCGGTCCGTGACACTATGAACCTTGCTCTCTTGTATCTGGGCTACGATATGAACAGCACAAAACCCCAGGAAATAAAAAAAGCGGCAGAAATGATTATCGCTGCAAAGAATTCCAGAAACTGCCGTGGTTTCAAGCCGGGTGTCGGCGGTAAAAACGACGTAGATGCGGGAGCAGCTGCCATGGCTATCGTGTACAACGGTGATGCAATGAGAGCGGTTATGAACGATCCGAAACGCCTCGGGTTTGTTATTCCTAAAGAAGGCGGGGAAATCTGGGTAGACCTTATGGCCATCCCGGCACACGCTCCGCACGTTGATGCGGCACATAAATGGATAAACTGGATTCTTGATCCCAAGCGCGGTGCCATGCTTTCCAACTACAACCGCTATGCAACGCCAAACCAGGCATCACTTCCGTACATAATCGCCAAGGATAAAAAGTTGGATGAAATTTATCCGGGACCGGATACCATGAAGCGATTGCACTTCACCCAGGATCTCGGCTCTGCAAACCGCCTGGTTGATGAAGCCTGGACAAAAATAAAGTCACACTGACAGCTACAATTAATTTACACACTACAAAGGAATAATCAGGGATTCGTTATGAAAAAAGTGCTCGTAATCGGTGTTGGTGCGCAAGGCAGCACCATTGCCAAACATCTGAATGAACAGTCGCAGGTTTCCGAAATCGTCTGTGCCGATTATGACAAGGATCTTGCTGAAAGGCTGAGCGGTTCCCTTTCAAAGGCAACGGCAGTGCAGGTTGATGCGCGAAAAACCGAGAATATTGCCACCATTGCCGCAGGATGCGATTTCATCTTTAACGGCCTGCCGCTTGAGTACAATATGCAGGTTATGGAGGCCGCACTGGCGGTCAATGCCGGCTATATGGATCTGTCCGGCCCGATGGAAGAGATCGGATTTGTAGAAAGTTACCAGTGGCTCTTTTCCGAATGGCATGAAAAGTTTAAAGCGAAAGGACTTCTCGCACTGGTGGGGTGCGGTATTGCGCCAGGCCTCGCAAATGTTCTGGTCAGGGAATCGGTTGAAAAAGTCGATACCTGCGATTTCATCGGCATCTACTTCTATGACGGCTTCCTGACAAAACGCTTTATTCCGTTCTGGTGGTCACCGGAAGTTGCTTTGGGCGATATGGCGTACAAAACGTTCCGCTATGAGAACAGCGAATTTGTCACCGATGTTCCGTTCAGCCGCCCGCAGATGATGAAGTTTGTCGGCGTTGACAAGGAAATCCGCATGGTTGATCACGAGCATGACGAACCGGTCACCATGGGACTGCTGGCACAATCGGTTTTGAAGGGCGCCAGAGATATTGAGTTCAAATACGGCGGGCCTCAGGTTGAGCTTGCGGAATCCCTCTACAAACTGGGGTTGCTCTCCAAGGTTCCGGTGGATGTCAAAGGATGTCTGGTTTCTCCTTTTGATGTACTCATGCGCCAGATCCCGCGGGCGCCGCGCTTTGAAGATGAAATACAGGCTATCATCGAAGAAGGCATTATCCAGGAAGAAGGTGCATTTCTGGTACGGATTAAAGGTGTGAAGGGGGGCAAGCCGGTTCAGATTGATTGCTATACAAATTTTCCCGGACTTGCGGAAGCCTTTGCCGCGTCGCGGATGACGCACGAATCCTACTCCACCGGCCAGTGTGCAGCAGTATTCTCCACAATGATGGTGGAAGGTTTGTTCGGGGAAGCAGGAATTTTTGTGCCGGAACAGCTTGATGCATCGTGCCGGAAGTATGTCCTGACTGAGCTTGCCAAGCTCAATATTACCGTAGACGAGTACGTAACCGCCGCATAGATTGCAGCAGGTGGTATTGGGGAAATGCGGTGCCATACAATAAAAAGTAACTGTTTTGCAGCGCCGGGTTGATTTTTCTGAAGTCAGTCTGCTCCTGCCGGGCAGTTACTTTTTTTGTTTCATGGCGCACTGCGGAGTATAATCGAAGTAGTAAACGTGGAGAGAATAATGGATATCCTTAATTTTAAAGCTTTTGCCTTTAGCGGCGAGCTGGATCTGAACAAACTGGCCGTCACTCTTGGTATTTCCAGGCGCTACCGATGGGAAGAGCCGATGCTGCTTAATCCGGTAACGCTCACACCGGTGGAAGAATCTGTAAAAGAGCAACTCATGGTGCACTTGTATTATTTTGGCGGCATTGTGTTCGTTAATTGCTCGGAAGATGTCATCAGCAGATTCTTCAGTGAAATGACAAAAATTTATGATCTGTTCCGTGGCATACAGCAGCTCCGCTATAAGGATGATTACGCGCTGAAGCGGGGCAATACGGGCGAGACGGTAATAACCAACGATTATGCGGTCATGCCGGAACTGGATCAGGTGTTTGTCGATATCATCTGTTTCGTGATTGCCAAGTCGGTGGCTCTGGACCAGATTGAAGACAAAATCGACACGGTCCTCGATGATGTTGAAGGGCTGATCGAACAGTTGAAGTTGGGCAAGTTGCGGATAACAGACGAAAAACTGGCGAAGCTGGCGGCAACGATACTAACGTTCAAATATGCCTCCATATCATACATCATGGTGCTGGATAAACCGGAAGTCACCTGGGATAATCCGGAGGCAGACCGGTTATACGGAACCATGGCCAATCTGTTTGAGCTGTCCCAGCGTTTTCAGGAAATCAAGCACAAATCGGACACGTTGAAAGATGTTCTGGAGGTTGTTACCGGATTGTCCCACGCCGAACGTTCAACCCGGCTTGAGTGGATTATTATCGGACTTATTTTCTTTGAAATACTGTTGTCACTGTTCTGGAAGTAACGAATGATAGCGGTTATTTATGGAATTTCCACCGCCCTTTGCTGGGGCACCGCAGATTTTATCGGCGGCTCTGCCAGCAGACGGGTCGGTGCATTCGGAATGACGCTCAGCACGGTCGGCGGCGGTTTGCTGCTACTTCTGCCGGTGGCTCTTGCTCTTCAGGAAGCGCCGATTACATCCAGCAACTGGCTCTGGTGCATGTGTGCCGGTATCTTTGATGCCATTGGCATCTTGCTGCTGTACATGGCAATGACCTCGGGACGCCTCACTCTTGCTGCCCCGGTTTCAGCGCTCACTTCAGCCGCCTTGCCGGTAGTTTTTGGCATGTGGACTCAAGGCGTACCGAAGCCGACTATTGTTGCCGGCCTTGTTCTGGCGTTGACGGCAGTCTGGATGGTTTCTCAAAATAGTGAGGGGAGTTCGCCGGAAACAAAAACGACCCTCCCGGATCTTTACCTGCCGCTGCTCTCCGGTGTCTGCCTGGGGATGTTCCTGATCCTGATGCATAATGGAAGTTCGCACGCCATGTTCTGGCCAATGATTGCGGTACGCTGCGGCGGGGTGAGTACGTTGCTTCTGCTGTTTCTGATTTTTCGGAAGAAGACGCAAAGAGCGGGAACGCTGCCGCTCGGTTTGATGGCGCTGACCGCCCTTCTCGACGTCTGCGGCAACAGCTCCTACATTATCGCCGGTCAGATCGGCCGCATGGATGTGGCTGCCGTGCTCAGTTCACTGTTTCCGGGAACAACCGTATTTCTCGCCTGGCTCATACTCAAGGAGAGTATCTCCCGGCTCCAGCTGGCCGGCATAATGGTCGCCCTCGCCGCAATTGCACTTCTCACGGTTTAACCCAAAACGGCAGTTCAATAACACGGAGATGGTGAGCACACGGAGAAGCGAAATAAATCATAAAATTACGTCTTTATTTTACTCCGTGTTCTCCGTGTCTCCGTGTTATTGTGTGTTTCTGATAGATTTAACGGTACGTTTACGAACAGAAGTGATCCTCTGACTGCTTGCCGGTCATACTTTCGATCTCAAGCTTCCATACTCTGGTACCTGCAATTTGCCGGTCTGTCATCGGCCATTCGCCTTCCACATACTGTTGAATGATCCGTTTCAGCCCGTCTGCTTTGTCCCGATATCCGGTTAATTCGCTGATGACGCCGTGACCGATGACACTCTGGAATGAGAACCCCCAGTCACAAGCAATGTCACCCTGAATCAGCGGTTTGACATCCAGTTCAAATTCAAAGCATGCCCTGTTCTGTTCCTCGATAAAATCGACCTTCATTCCCGCAAGAGCAGTGTGAAAATAGAGAGCATTATCGGCGTAGGCAAACGAAACCGGAACTATGTAGGGAACTGAATCTTTCGTCAGACCCAGTCGGCACACCTGACATTTCCTGATAATCTGAATAATTGCGTTGTGGTCCTTTATTTCACAGTCAGCTCGTCTCAATTTCCCGTCCTTTCAAAAAATGCTGTAATGATCAGCTGCGTACGGTTACCCTCCGGAAATGAGGGGAAACAGAACCAGCGTGTCGCCATCTAGCAATCCAAAATCACGGGCGGCAAATTTTCCGTTAACCAGGACAATTCCGGACGACATATC
>Ga0118677_10005298_pt1 | contig 22686 bp, 17 predicted proteins | sample AliMusrvi5mmetaG_FD_86154 | JGI IMG/M metagenome (GOLD analysis project Ga0118677, IMG submission 86154)
TAACAAATCAATACGCTGTCCACCAGTCACTTTGACGGTTGGAATTTTGTATTTATCAACCACATCGGCTATGCGGCGCAACTCATCCGCTGTGGTCTCTCCTCCCCACATCCGCGGGATCACACTATAGGTGCCATCTTTTTGGATATTTGCGTGACTGCGCTCGTTGATAAAACGGCTTTGCGGATCATCTAACGCTTCTTTTGGCCAACTGCTCAATCGGTAGTAATTCACAGCAGGTCTACAACTTGCACATCCGCTCGGGTGACGCCAGTTAAGGGCTTTAAAAACCGCCTCATTTGTGAGTAATTTTTTCTCTCTAATTGCGTCCCGTACCTCTTGGTGCGAGCTGTCTGTGCAACCACAAATTGCCTTCTTCTTGGGAGTTGCTGAGTAGTCACCTCCTGCAGTGAACATGAGAATTTGTTCAACTAAACCAGTACAAGAGCCGCAAGACGCGCTAGCCTTGGTTTGTTTGCGTACCTCGTCCAGTGTGAACAAACCTTTTTCTTTAATAGCCTTGCATATCGCACCCTTACTTACGCCGTTACAACCACACACTTCAGCACCCTCTGGCATGCTGACTGCTTTGTTGTGACCCTCGTGACCTACATCCCCAATGTTGGATTCACCAAACATGAGTTTTTCACGTATGTCCGCAATATTTCTACCGTCTCTTAGTAGTTTGAAATACCAACTACCGTCAACCGTGTCCCCGTACAAACAAGCACCAATCAACTGATCGTCTCGAATGACAAGTTTTTTATAAACGCCTTCTTTTGGATCGCTCAGGATGATCTCCTCAGTCAATCCGTCTTTACTTCCCATAAAGTCACCAGCACTAAATAAATCTATACCTGTTACTTTTAATTTAGTTGAAGTCAAAGACCCTGTGTAACGACCAATACCGTATTCGGCCAAATGGTTTGCCAAGACTTTACCTTGTTCAAACAAAGGCGCAACCAAGCCGTAAGCAATGCCACGGTGTGCAGCACATTCACCCACAGCATATATCCGTGGATCGGTGACTGTTTGCAACGTATCAGTGACGACAATTCCGCGGTCACAGTGAAGACGCATTTTCTCAGCCAATGCCGTATTGGGGCGAATTCCTACAGCCATTACAACCAGGTCGGCCGCGGCATAAGTGCCGTCTTTGAACAAAACTTGCTCAACTCTTCCTTTAGGGTTTCCGACTAAGGCCTGAGTTTGTGCGCCAATCCTAAACTGCATACCTCTTGCTTGAAGTGAGTTTTGAAGCATCTGCCCCGCAGTCTTGTCAAGTTGACGCTCCATAAGCCAATCCGCAACATGCACAACCGTCACCTTCATGCCCCGTTTCATCAAACCGTTGGCAGCCTCTAAGCCGAGCAGTCCACCACCGATGACAACAGCATTTTTGTATCTAGTAGCCGCATCGATCATTGCCTCAGTGTCGGCAATATCCCTGTATGCGAGCACCCCTTCTAGCTCCCGTCCTGGGATGGGGAGCATGAAAGGGTTGGAGCCTGTTGCTAAGATTAAGCGGTCATAGGGCGCACTGCATTTATCTCCTTTTGAGTTTTCTGCGTAGACAATACGCTTGACACGGTCAATCTCTGTGACAGTCCAACCTGTGTGAAGAGTAATCCCGTTGTCGCTGTACCAACTGAGAGGGTTAAGAATAATCTCATCTAATTGCTGCTCTCCAGCGAGGACGGGAGATAACAAAATGCGGTTGTAGTTGGGGTGGGGCTCACTGCCAAAGACAGTTATGTTGTAGAGCTCGGGAGTGAGTTTGATCAGTTCTTCTAAAGAGCGCACACCCGCCATGCCGTTGCCCACCATTACCAGGTTCATTTTTTTCATACCTTCTCCACATGAACTTGTCGCGTATACAAAAAATCAATCACTGCTTTGCGATAGCCTAAATAGGCAGGGTTATCGGCCAAAGTCACCCGGGAGCGTGGCCTTGGTAGATCAACCTTTAGGACCTCACCAATCGTTGCAGATGGACCGTTGGTCATCATCACGATCTTGTCAGATAAGAGCACTGCCTCATCAACATCATGGGTCACCATTACCACTGTGCTTTGTGTGTTGGCGACGATCCCAAGCAACTCGTCTTGGAGCTTTGCTCGGGTCAAAGCATCGAGTGCGCCAAAAGGCTCATCCATCAAAAGTACTTGTGGCTCCATCGCTAGGGCTCTTGCAATACCAACGCGTTGTTTCATACCACCCGATATTTCGCCAGGACGCTTTTGAGCGGCTTGACTTAGACCCACCATCTCAAGTGCAGCTTGTGTGCGAGCAATCAATTGAGCTTTATCCTCCTTGGTCTTGCGGTCAACCAGGTTGTTACGACCAAAGACTCGTTCAACGCCCAAATAGACATTTTCAAAACAAGTTAGCCAAGGCAGTAAGGAGTGATATTGAAAGACCACGGCGCGCTCTGGACCAGGGCCCGCGATTTCTCGGTTTGCACAAATCAAATGGCCCTGTGTTGGCATCGTAAGACCAGCAATCAAGTTCAGCAAAGTAGATTTGCCACACCCTGAGTGACCTATCAAAGCAACGAACTCACCCTTTGCCACTGTCAAGTTGATATCCCTTAGGGCTGGGAAATTACCCTTTGCAGTTTTAAATGTTTGAGCGACGTTTTGTATCTCTAAATATTTGGTGTTCATTGACTCGGTCATGACTTCACCTCTTCATAAGTAAAAGCGGTTGCAATCTTGATCAACGCGTATTCCAAAATTAATCCAACGATGCCAATCACAAAAATAGCAATAATGATGTTCTTCACATTCAAGTTATTCCACTCGTCCCAAACCCAAAAGCCAATACCCACTCCACCTGTTAACATCTCTGCAGCAACGATGACCAGCCACGCTGTTCCAACAGCCAAACGAACCCCAGTCAACATGTAGGGCAAAACTGCAGGAAATAAAATGCTACGAATGATCTTCCACTCTGAGAGGTTCAGTACTCTAGCCACATTCATGTAATCTTGCGGGACGCGTTGCACACCCACAGCAGTGTTGATGATCATGGGCCAAATGGAGCAAATAAATATGGTCCAAATCGCAGCTGGGTTAGCCCCTTTGAACACCAAAAGCCCAATAGGCAACCAAGCCAGAGGGGAGACCGGACGAAGCAAACTGATGAGGGGATTGAACATGCGTGACATAAACTCAAACCGGCCAATCACAAATCCCATAGGTATACCTACAAGTGCTGCCAAGCCAAAGCCAACGGCGACTCTCTTTAAAGAGCTATAAACGTTCCAACCAACACCTTGATCATTGGGGCCATTGCTGTAAAAAGGATCCTTAAAGACTTCAATTGCTTGCAATAAAGTGTCCTTTGGGGAAGGGAAATTATTGGTACTTGTTAAGGACACTATTGACCACAACCCTACCAACAAAGCCAATCCCGTTAGAGGCGCCAAGACGTTGAGGATGCGTTGCTTGGAAAAATCGTTCATATCTGTTCCCTAAGCGTGTACTTTAAAGTTGTCTGCGTATTTCTTTGGATCTTTGCCGTCCCACACTACGCCATCAATTAATTTAGACGTGCGCATCACATCTTTTGGAATCGGTGTTTTAGTTGCTGTTGCAGCGTCCTTGTAGATATCAATTTGATTGATCTCTTTGGCCACTTTCAAATAATCAGGATGATCTTTAATTAAACCCCAACGCTTGTGTTGAGTTAAGAACCACATGCCGTCCGATAGGTAGGGGAAGTTGGTTGTCCCATCTGCAAAAAATCTCATGCAATGCGCATCATCCCAAGTCTTACCCAAACCGTTTTGGTAGCGACCTAAGATGCGTTGATTGATCACGTCCACACTGGTGTTAACGTAAGCTTTATCAGCGATGGTCTCAGCCATCTTTAGTTTGTTTTGTAACCCAGTGTCGATCCATTTACTGGCCTCTAAGATGGCCGCAGTTACAGCGCGGGCAGTATTGGGATATTTGTTTACAAACTCAGCAGATGTGCCTAGTACTTTTTCTGGATGATCAGGCCAAATATCTTGTGTTGTGCAAGCAGTGATCCCAATACCGTCAGCAATTGCACGGTGCCCCCACGGCTCACCTACGCAGTAGCCATCCATATTTCCAACCCGCATATTTGCAACCATCTGAGGAGGAGGAACCGTAATGACCTTTGCATCTTTGAGGGGGTTAATTCCCACACTGGCTAACCAGTAGTACAACCACATTGCATGCGTGCCGGTCGGAAAGGTCTGAGCAAATGTATATTCACGCTTTTCGTCGTTCATTAACTTTAATAAACTAGGCGCGTCAACAGCCCCTTTTTCAGCAAGTTTTTTAGACAAAGTAATGGCTTGTCCGTTTTGGTTTAAACCCATTAAAACAGCCATATCTTTTTTAGGACCTGAAGTACCTAAATGAACACCGTATATGAGACCATAGAGTGCGTGCGCAAAATCAAGTTCACCGCTCACTAATTTATCACGCACGCCCGCCCAGCTAGCTTCTTTTGAGGGGGTGATTTTGACGCCGTATTTTTTATCTATACCAAGGACTGATGCCATCACTACGCTTGCACAATCGGTGAGGGGTATGAAGCCAATCTTGACTTCTTCTTTTTCTGGTTTATCTGAACCACCAGCGTAGACTGCGGCGCGCAACGCGGGATCAATTGTTAGGGCTGTGGCTGTAGCGGCTTGCAAAACTTTACGGCGGCTCATGGGGGTCTCCAAAAGATCAGACATATCATTACTCCTTAAATAATTCCCAAAAACGAAAAAGGCGTCCGCGCACCACCTGGAGAAACAAGTGGTATGCGGACGCCTTTGTCCTTGAGCTTAAATTAGCCCATTAAGATGAATGATGCAAAATTGATGCCTGAAGTTTGTTCAAAAAATGGAGAGAAATCTCCCGTGCTTGGTGCGTTTTGTAAGATTTGCACCATGTTGACACCAAAAGGCAAGCGCCAAATTGATGCTGAGGATTGTTTTTAAGTAAACAATTTGGAAGGTACACAATAATTATCCTGTCAAATTAATTTACCTAAAAAGTCAGCCCAAGAGGTCGGCCCCGCATATCAGCCCCGCATATCAGCCTAACAGGTCAGCCATATCCAACATTCTCTTTGCTACTTCTCCTAATTTGATACCTTGATCCATCGCGGCTTTGCGAAGTTTGTTGAACGCAACTTTTTCGCTAAGCCCAAGTCGCTCCATGAGTAAAGCCTTAGCCCTATCAATATAGGTGCGTTCTTGAAGTGCACTGCGCGCGTCATCACGCTCAAGGCGCAGATTTTGTTCATACTCAAAACGCGCCATCGCAACTTCAAGTATGGGACGAATACGTTTGCTTGCCAGCCCATCCACAATATATGCGCTGACCCCAACAGCCACAGCGTCCCGAACGTGTGAAGTGTCCTTGTCATCTGTAAACAGTACGATTGGACGCCGCTCGTCTCTGGTAGCAAAAACCACATGCTCTAAAGCGTCTCGAGCCTCAGACTCAGCATCAACAATGATCAAATCGGGTTGAAGTTGTTTGATTCGATCAGCTAAAAAAACATCTGCAGGTAGTGATGCAATTAAATTGAAGCCGCTCTCAAGTAAACCAATACGAAGCGCTCTGGACCTCTCAGCTTGGGTAATCGCGTGCTCGTCACTTGGATCTTGAATATCCAAATCAGGAACCACAACAGAACCGGCCCTGGCTTTCAGGTTGCTGAAACAGGATCTTGAAGAGAAATACGGAGTCGAAGAGGCACGCAAAAGAATCATTGCCGTCACCGACGAATCCAGAGGTGCACTGAAAAAACTGGCCAAAGAGGAGGGATACAAAACTTTTGTCATCCCTGATGATGTTGGTGGCCGCTATTCCGTTCTGACGCCTGTTGGCTTGCTTGCCATCGGAATGGCAGGATTTGACATCCGTGCACTGGTACAAGGGGCTAAAGACATGGAGATTGCCTGCGATCCAAAGGTACCTTACGAACAGAACCTGGCTTGCCAGTATGCTGCCGCAAGGAATGCACTCTATCAGTCCGGGAAGAAAATCGAAATTCTCGTCAACTACAATCCAAAACTTCACTTCTTCGCTGAATGGTGGAAACAGCTTTACGGAGAGAGCGAAGGAAAGGAAAATAAAGGCATCTATCCGAGCAGTGTGGACTTTTCAAGCGACCTTCACTCCATGGGCCAATACATCCAGGAGGGGGAACGCACGCTGTTCGAGACTGTTCTTTCGGTCGAAGAGGTCGATAACGAACTGCTCGTTCCCGAGGATGAGGCAGACCTGGACGGTCTCAATTTCCTTGCGGGAAAGCGTGTGGATGAAGTAAATAAAATGGCCGAACTGGGTACGACCCTGGCACATGTCGATGGCGGCGTTCCAAATATCCGTATTACCGTTCCAAAACTGAACGAATATTACCTGGGGCAACTCATCTACTTCTTCGAACTTGCTTGTGGTATCAGCGGAAAAATTTTGGATGTGAATCCATTTGATCAACCTGGCGTAGAAAGCTACAAGAAAAACATGTTTGCACTACTGAATAAACCGGGCTTCGAAAAAGAGAGCCAGGCCATGCAGGAAAGATTAAAATAATCGGAATGATGCAAGGTATCCCCAACCGCAATACAAATACAATTTCAGGCTATTGCCTTCTGTTGGTGCTGGTTTCAGCGCTGATGGCCGGTTGTTTCACGGGTCAGAAGGAAAAACAGTCGGCCAGGGGAAAATCCATGGAAATCTCCAGCCGGATGGATACTTTCAGGTTAAGTCAGCTGACTGTCCCAACCAATGTAGCATTCGGGTCAGTGCTGGATGAGCTTGACAAGCGCGATCTTCGCAACATCGACAGGGCCATCACGGTTTTCAATGCCTGCAAGGCCGATTCGCTCAGCAGGGATTCCATGCTTATCTCTTTCAATGAGTTCATGAATGCCGTGATGGAGCAGTATTACCAGGGTAAACTGAGCGGAAACCGTCCGTTGATGGATCAGTTCGAAAACGGGGAACAACCCGAAGCGAAGAAACTGACAACCGAAATGGCGGCCCATGGCATCATTCTCATCTACCGGGATGGTGATTTTTACCTGGAACCAAATTCTTCATTTATCTCTGCCCGTTTAGGCGGTATATTGACGACAAGCAGCCGCAATTACCTGCAAATCAAAACTGAACTGGCAAAAGGAATGTTCGATGAAAAGAACCAGCCTCTCTCTGTTCCGGACTCGCTGGCCAGACAGGTTGCCATTTGGGAAGATTTTCTGGTGAGAAATCCCGGCTACGTGATGAAGGAGGAAATTCAGGCACAATACATCGATGTACTGGCGGCCTATCTATCTGGTACGGAACAGACTCCCCTATTTGATCCGGATACGAAAATCCTAAACCCGGATTTCAAAAGCTCCTATCTTCACTATGTGGAGAGCCACCCAGCCAGGGAAAGTGCCCAGACGGTCAAAAAATTCTACGAACTCTTAGCTGCCAAAGGATTCAAATACGACGAAACTGTGGATTCCTTCCTGACAGAAGTCAATTTCATACCTACACAAAAACCGCAATGAGTACCAAGCCCTCCATCAAGCCGAAAACCAAAGTAACACAGTTGACAGTTACAAAACCCGCCCGCCTGATGGAGTTTCTCATCGGACAACTTTCCGGCAAGAGCCGGACTACCATCAAATCCCTGCTGGCACACAGGCAGATCTCGGTAGGAACACACATCATCACACAATTTGACTTTCCGCTGGAACCCAATCAACTGGTCACGATCAACTGGGGCGTAGTGCCTGAGCAGACCCGCTTGCGTGGAGTCCGCATATTATTTGAAGATCCCTATCTGGTGGTCATCGACAAGGAGGCAGGAATGCTCTCCATCGCTACTGCCAAGGAGAAACTGCTGACCACCTATTCCATCCTCAGCACCCATGTCAAAAAAGAAGATCCTACCAACCGCATTTTCGTGGTTCATCGGCTCGACCGCGACACTTCGGGTGTGATGATGTTCGCAAAAAGTGAGAAAGTACAGGAGATCATGCAGAAAGAGTGGCAGGAAGCCGTAATCAGACGTTCCTACATTGCTGTTGTTGAGGGAGTTGTCGAAAATGACAAGGGAACCATACGATCCTTTTTGAAGGAGAACAAGATGTTGATCATGTACTCCACCAAAGTTCCCGGAGAGGGCGACGAGGCCATAACCCATTACAAAGTACTGAAGAGCAACGAAGAGTTCTCCTTGTTGGAGGTTGAACTCGAAACCGGCAGAAAAAACCAGATCCGCGTGCACATGAAGGAGTTGGGCCATCCGGTTGCCGGAGATAAAAAATATGGTTCGAAGCACAATCCCCTTCGCCGAACCTGCCTTCATGCCAATATTCTGGCTTTTAAACATCCCATAACGGGAGAAGAGCTCAGCTTCGAAACACCTCCGCCACACAGGTTTCTATCCCTATTCCAAAGAAGAAGTGACTAAAGTAATTCGCCAAAGCAATCTTACATTGGAGTCCACAACTTTAGTTCACTTTAGTCACGCCAGCTCACTTTAGTCACTTTTTTACTATCTTAGGGGTAACCTTTTAGCCTGAGAACCATGTCTATTCCAACCAGCAGAACGGAGGAGGCAGCAATCATCACCATTGATCCCTTGAAATGCAACGGATGCGGGAAATGCGTGGCCGTCTGTTCCGATTTCGAATTTAAAATTGTCAACGGGAAAGCCATCCTGTCGGAAGAATCCCTTTTTGGCTGTATGGCCTGCGCACATTGCATGGCCATCTGTCCGGAAGGAGCCATCGAAGTAGCGGGCCGGTGCCTACAGCCTGAGGATATGTTTCCCCTTCCGGGACCAAGAACCCAAACCAATTACGATGCCCTGCTAAGTCTGCTCCAATCCCGGCGGAGCATTCGGGAATTCAGGGGCAAAGCCGTTTCGCAGGAGACGATTGACCTTCTCCTAGCTGCGGCTCAGACCGCCCCAATGGGAATTCCCCCCTCCGATGTTCATCTTCTGGTCCTGAATGAAAAAGAAAAAGTCAGACAATTTACGTCCGACTTTTGCCAACTGCTCGAAAAGAACCGATGGTTCGTCTCAGGCTGGTTTATGACCCTGATGACTCCTTTCTACGACAAAAGGACCCTCCAATTCTTTAAAAAATTTATCCGCCCCCTCTTCGATGTCTACATCGGATCCATGAAAAAAGGGGTCGATCACGTCACCTACGATGCCCCTGTTGCCCTCTATTTTTATGGATCTCCCTATTGCGATCCTGCCGACCCGATTATCGCGGCCACCTATGCGATGGTAGCCGCCGAATCACTGGGATTGGGGTCTTGCATGCTGGGAGCCATTCATCCCTTTTTGCAATTCGGCTCCGGAGCCAAAGAGTTCAGGGACAAATACAAGATACGCTTCAAGAGCCGCGAGGGGTTGGTCTTGATTGTGGGCTATCCAAAAATGAAATACCTGAAGGGAGTGAAGCGGAGTTTTGCCAGTATAGACTACGTCTAAAAGTTTGGAGTGCTTCAAGTACTTCCTAATATCGTCTCTTCCGCTCGATCCTTTTGAAATCCGTTCTTCCCTCGGTGCGAGGTGCGCCACCGCTGCGTCTGCCACGGAAGGACCTGTCGTCCCGGTTTTCCTCGAACACCTCTACATCGAAGAAGGATCCCCTGTAGGACATACCCCTGGAATTGCGTAGCAATGCCTTTCCAGCTGCATCTTCCACCTCAACGACGGAATAGCTACCAAACAGGTCAATTCTGCCAATCTCGACGTTTCTGCGTCCGGTAGCCTCCACCACAAAGTTGATTACCTCTTTGGGAGAGATGCCCTTGGCCAGTCCGACGTTGAGCCTGAACTTGGTCAGTCCCTCGGTGACAACCACGCGCGGACTTCTTCGTTCTTCGTGACCGTCGGGAATGTTCAGATCCGGTGTGCTGCCATAGTAATCAAGGAACCTGTTGAATTCCAGTGAAACGATGTGTTTGATCAGTTCTTCTTTGGAAAGATTATCAAATTTCTCGTAAACGGCAGGAAGGAAGGGTGCGATCTCCTCCTCGTTGACAGTTACCTCCTGCAATTTGTCTGTGAGGAAGAAAAGCTGCTTTTCGCAGATTTCCTTGCCCGACGGGACGGGTTTGCGGATAAATTTCTTGCCAAGGTTCTTCTCAATCATCCGGATACGACCGTGCTCCTTCAGGTGAATGATCGAAATCGATACTCCTGATTTTCCGGCTCTACCGGTACGGCCGCTTCGGTGGGTGTAATTTTCCGAATCATCGGGAAGGTTGTAATTGACCACGTGAGTAAGGTCGTTGACATCCAGTCCACGTGCAGCCACATCGGTGGCAACCAGGATCTGAACACCCCTGTTGCGGAATTTATCCATCACGAAGTCGCGCTGCTGCTGGCTCAAATCACCGTGCAGTGCCTCTGCGCTGTAGTTATCCTGAATCAACTGGGAAGCCACTTCTCCGGTTTCCTGACGGGTGCGGCAAAAGACGATGCCATATACTTCAGGAACAAAATCCAGCACCCGTTTGAGGGCGAGGTAGCGATCCTTTGCGTGCACCATGTGGTAGATATGTTCAACATTGTCGGCACCGCTGTTCTTTTTGCCAACCGCGATTTCCAGCGGATTGGTCATGTAATTCTTGGCAATAGCAGCCACCTCTTTCGGCATGGTCGCGGAAAAAAGAAGGGTATTTTTCTCCTTTGGCGTCATCGCCAGGATGGCATCCACATCCTCCTGGAAACCCATGTTCAGCATTTCGTCGGCTTCGTCCAGTACCAGGATCGAAATTTGGGAAAGATCCACCTTGTTTTTGCGGATCATATCGTGCATCCTACCGGGAGTCGCTGTGATGATGTGGGTGCCGGCGCGAAGTGCCTTAACTTGTGCACCCATGTCTGCACCGCCGTAAACAGGCGTAATGACTATTTCTGGTAAAAATTGGGAATACTCCTTGATCTCCCTCGCGATCTGAACACAAAGTTCACGCGTGGGGCTCAGAATCAGTGCCTGAGGAACCCGGTTCATCGGGTTGATGGTCTGTAAAATCGGAAGTCCAAAGGCGGCCGTCTTGCCGGTACCCGTTTGGGCCAGGCCGACGATGTCTTTGGGTTCCTGTAAAAAAATCGGAATAAATTGTTCCTGAATCGGGGATGGTGTTTCGAAGCCCATTGCTTCGATCCCTCTCAGGATTCGGGGGTCGAGCCCCATTTCATTGAATTGCATTTGTTTTTGAATTGCGAGGAAACAGGGGCATTGGCCCGCAGTCTTCCTCATTTGTAATATGAAATCTTTAACTTATGTAGAATGTAAAGATTCTGATTTTTGCTTTGTGATACTTTGTGTCTTCGTGCTTTTGTGGCTATTTTTCTGCCACACGTCTTCCGCCACTTCAAGATCCTTAAGGGATCTACTCAGCCAAACAACCTAAAATCTTAATCTTTCATTCTTTCTTCCCCAGTTGGGGAGCACCGTCAATCAGCTATTTCTGTCTAAAGAAGAGCTGAATGGGAACACCCGTAAAGTCGAAAGTTGCCCTGATTTTGTTTTCAAGGTATCGCTTGTAAGGTTCTTTGATGTATTGCGGCAAGTTGCAGAAGAAGGCAAAACATGGAGTCTGGTATCTTGGCAACTGCGTAACATATTTGATCTTGATGTATTTTCCCTTGTAGGCAGGAGGAGAAAATCCCTCCAAAGCATCCTGCAAAAGCTCGTTCAATTTTGAAGTGGGAACGTGCTTGGTCTTGTTGTTGTATACCCGCATGGCCTCCTCCAGGATTTTCAGTACTCTTTGTTTGGTCACTGCGGAACTGAAGACAATTGGAACGTCCGTGATTGGGGCAAATTTTTCATAAATCTGTGCCTCGAACTCCTTCATGGTCTTGTTGTCCTTTTCAACCAGATCCCATTTATTGACCACCACGACCACCCCTTTTTTATTCCTGTGTATCAGGTGAAAAATGGATACATCCTGTGCTTCCACGCCGCGTGTGGCGTCCAGCATCATGATACAGACATCTGCATTTTCGATGGTTCGGACGGAACGCATCACCGAATAGAATTCAACATCTTCCTTTTCTTTGGCTTTTTTGCGCAGACCAGCCGTATCGATCAGGATAAAATCGTATCCGAATTTGGTGTAGCGTTGTGCCACGGAGTCGCGGGTCGTCCCGGCCACTTCCGTCACGATGTGCCGTTCTTCCCCGATCAGGGTATTGATGGTAGATGATTTTCCCACGTTGGGCCTTCCTACAATGGCTATGACCGGAATATGGGACTCTTCCACCTCCTCCACAGGTTCTGGAAAATGTTTGACCACTTCGTCCAGCAGATCGCCCGTTCCCAAACCATTGATGGAGGAGACACAGTAGATCTCCTCCACGCCCATGTTGAAAAATTCGTTGGCGTCGAGAGCACGTTTGTGGTTGTCCACTTTGTTCACCACGGTCATGTAGGGTTTCTTGCTTTTGCGGAGCAGGTTGTTGACCTCCTGATCCAGATCGGTGACGCCCATCTCGACATCCACCAAAAACAGGATCAGATCTGCTTCGCCGATGGCCAGATTTACCTGACGGCGGATCTCCCCTTCGAAAATGTCTTCTGAACCGGAAACATATCCACCGGTATCGATCACTGAAAATTCTTTCCCGTTCCAGACGGATTTGCCGTAGTTACGGTCGCGCGTTACGCCCGGCTCATCGTCGACAATGGCCATTCTCGACTCGGTAAGCCTGTTAAAAAAGGTGGATTTGCCTACGTTTGGGCGTCCAACGATTGCTATGATGTTGCTCATGAAATGAAATAGTGCCTTATTGTTGTTCGTATCCAAAATTACGAAGTTGGATCTCCTTGTCGCGCCATTCTTTGGTTACTTTGACAAATACCTCCAGAAAAACCTTCTTTCCGAAAAATTCTTCCATATCTATCCGGGCTGCCGTTCCGACTCTCTTGAGAGCCTCTCCCCTGTGACCAATGATGATCCCCTTCTGGGTTTCACGCGACACATGGATGACCGCTGCAATTTTAAGAATCTTCCCTTCGTCCTTGAAGGATTCCACCTCGATCTCCACCGAGTAGGGAACCTCTTTGTCGTAGAAAAGAAGGATCTTTTCACGAATGATCTCCTGCGCGAAGAATCGCTCGTTGCGATCGGTCAGTTCATCTTTTGGAAAATAGGGCGCCCCTTCAGGAAGATTGGCCAGAATACGTGCAAATACGTACTCCAGGTTAAATTTTTCTTTGGCTGAGATCGGAATGATCTCCGAATTGGGTACCAGCACTTTCCATTGTTCCACCAGCTTGATCAACTCCGGCTGATCGGTTAAATCGATCTTGTTGATCAGAATCATGACAGGAACTTCTGCCATTTTCAATTTATCGAGGTATTCGATGTTTTTGTCGATACTCTCGGCCACATCCGTGACATAAAGCAAAACATCGGCATCACTCAATGCAGTATCAACGGTTTTTAACATCGATTCCTGCAATTTGTAAACAGGTTTCAATATCCCGGGCGTATCAGAATAAACAATCTGGAAATCTTCGCCATTGACAATGCCTTTGATGCGGTGACGGGTGGTCTGCATTTTCGACGTGATGATCGAAAGCTTCTCCCCCACCATGGCGTTCATCAAGGTCGACTTGCCCACGTTTGGATTACCGATGATGTTTACAAATCCTGATTTATGTCCCATATATACTGCTGATTGTCTGAAAAATCTGCGCAAAGGTAACAATTTTTCGCATCATTCAGCATGCTCCTCACCGGGTGAATCCACTCCCAATCAAGTTGTATCTGCAACCCTCTTTCCCTTGACCCTCTCTGTGATACCGCCAAATGCTTTTTGTTCACCCGGCGAGGAGGCCAAAATCGTAAACTCACCGGGTGAAGGATGGGTTCATTCATCCTTCACTATTTACCCTGAAACTGATTCACCCGGTGAGTCTGCTCCTCACCGGGTGAGGAGCCACGCTGGCCCCTAATTTCGAGGCTCTCTACATAGAGCTCCTCCACCTTCTTTCGTGCCCACTCCGTTTTGCGCAGAAAAGTCAGGCTCGATTTGATGGAGGGATCGTTGGCAAAGCAGTTGATCCGGATCATGTATGCCAATTGCGGCCAGCCGTAAAAATCGACCAGTTCGTTCAGAATTAGCTCCAGGGTCTTGCCGTGAAGGGGATTATTTTTCTGTGTGGCTTCCATACTTTTCTATTTCTCCGCAATTGGCTTCACAATTCTATCCTGCCGGGAAGATTGATCCCCTGAATTTTAATGACCGGCTGATCACCTGCCATATCTTTCAAATGGTATTTGATGATCACCGTTTTAGTCTCCCCCGGCAGCAAGGAAATGTAATTATCACTCAGAAATTGTGGCAAAACGGGTGCAGCTGCTGCCTTTTTCTCAAGGACCATCTCTGTAAAGAACGAGATCAATTTTGAAGGATTCTTCAGGGTTAAAGTGATCTTCCCCTCTTCCCCTTCTTTTGTTTCAACCTTGCTTACTTCTGGCTTTACAGGGGTCATCCCATTGATTTTCGTAAAATCTGCATAGGATTTTTCCGGCGTATAGTACCAAAGATATTTTTCCCAGGCCATCTGATCAGGCTCCGTGGCAAGCCAGTAGAAATTATCGGCAACAATTTCCCCGGAAGGGTTCTTTAACTTCAGATCGAGAAAATAAACTTCGTGGCTTCCCTTCAATACGGGCAATTCACTCACCATTTGTGTCTTGTTTTCAGGCGTGGAAACCTTTACGCTCTTTTCAAATATCTTTTCAGATTGAAGATTAAAAATAGAAACAGATGCTTCATAATTTTCCATCACCCCCCTGGTATCGTTGCTGACATAAATTTTCTTGTCGAAATAGTTGTACATCACGTTCATCGGAGCACACGCTTTTTTGGTGCCGTACAAGGCGCCGGTCGGCATCAGTGAATAATCATACAATTGCCAGTAAAACTCCGGCCAGGGTGAATTGAGCATCCACTGGACCACTCCGGTTGAAACCGGTTTGTTGACCACAAATGCCTCGAACATTGGCCGGATGGCCTCGTAATTCATCAACTGGGATTTCAGTGCCAGCTCTTCCAGATTTTTAGGTTCGCCGTACCGCTTGTTCAGTGCATTCAGATAAACCTTCACGGAACTAAAATCCTTCCGGCCGGAGTGCCAGTCCCACTGGTCGTTCATCGGAGGCCAGAGCTTTTCGGCAGGCATCATCTGCTTGATGCACCAGCTGGGCGGAATCTGAGGTCCGGGGCCTGTCTCAGAATTAAAACCAAAGGCACCGCCATATTTCTTGTCTTCGTACCAGTAGATCGGCGGAACATATTCGTAGGGACCATTCATCTTCATCCCGGATGGTCCCGAGATCTTGCTGACATAACTGCCGGAGGAGATGAGCAATGGCCGGGTTGGATCCTGTTTTTTCAGCACTTCGTTGTATCTGGCTTCCAGTTCGGGTTTGGGATAAGCATCACTACCTGTTGCCCAAGTAAGGATAGAGGGATGGTTCCTCAACCAGGTGACCTGGTCCTTCAGATAGACCGCCAGCAGATCCATCTCCTTCGGAGCCAGTTTTACTCCGCTTTGCTCTACTCCCACATTGATCGGCTGAGAGGCACCATCTACAACGGGTTTCATCTCCAGTCCGAGGTAATCGGGCCACTCCCACTGGCAGCTCCAGCCTACCAGCATCAGGATGCCATTTTCGTCGCACAGGTCAAAAATATGGTGGTTGTTTCCCCATATTCCTTCGAAGCGGATCGAATTCATGTTCATCTCCTTCACCATCCGGATCTGTGCTGCATCCTTTTCAGGCATATAACGGAGGAAGAGGTCATCGACCCACCCGCCACTCTTGATCAGGACTTCCCGTCCATTGACCTTGTACCCTCTTACCGTATCTTTCGTCAGATAAGTTTCGATCTTGCGGATACCGAAACGGGTGGTATGCTGATCTGCCAGCTGATGGTGGACCTTCAATTCCATTTTCAGGTTGTACATCTCCGGTTTGCCTAACCCACTGGGCCACCACAACCTTGGATTCTCAACTTTCAAATCAAAAACGACGGGCTTTGTTTCTCCAGCCTTAACCGGGAAGTCGGAACTAAAGGAAATATTTTCTATTTCACCACTGACTACAACTTGTTCCTCCTGATCCGAATAGTTGGTAACATCGGCAGAAACCTTCAGCATGGCACTTTTCAGGGTAGCAAGATCCACATCGGGGGCCACAAAAATGTGATCCAACGAAACTTTGGCTGTCCGTTTGAGACGAACTTCCCGGAATATCCCCATGTATTTGTCGGGAGGGGTTGGTGCCCAGTCGACAAAACCCATGTAGAAATCACGAGGTTTCGGAGGAAATATCTCGATCGCAAGTTGGTTTCCTTTGGTTTTGGATACAGCGGAAATATTCAGGTCAAATTGACGGAAGGCACCATAAATACTCTCCTTTGTGGAAACAAGTGCACCATTGAGGTAAATATTTGCCCGGTAATTGATCCCGTCGAGTTGCAACCGGATTATTTCATTCCCAACATCAAATCCCTCCAGATCAAAAGTAGTTCTGAACCACCAGGGATCCTGGAAATCAATCTTGGGAATGTTCTCCAGATTTTTCCCAAAGAAGGGATCCTTGATCACACCGGCCTCAACCAGGGCGCCCATCACGGTAGTGGGGACTGAGGTTTTAACCCAATTTGACAAATCGAGATTCGTGGAATTACTGAGTGCGATTCCATCCAGATCCGTCTTTTTGGAGGAGAGGATGGTCCAGTTCTCGGTAAGCAGCCGCTCTTCCACCCGGGCTGGTTTGTGACAGGAACTGCCGATAAATAGTAACAGGAGTGCAAAATATTGCAGTTGAAACTTCATGGTAATTAAGTTGTAGTGTTGAATTGGAACCAAAGGTAAGGATTCTCCAAAATCTATTGTGTCCTACTTTGTCAATTGTGGTGGAAAAATCTCTTTTGACTGCAAATATTTAACCCTCAACCACAAAAAATTGCATTTCACCAAACATTCTACTGCCTCAACTGTATTGAAAAGTGAAGAAAAAAACTACTTTTGGAAATCTAATAACTTACTACTACACGTGGCAGGGATTTTCCCTTGCCAAAGGCTTACATAAGAATTAACTATTATGGAATCAAATTCCGGTCATTTTTACATTGGTCTAGATATTGGCGGAACCAAATGTGCCGTTGTGATTGGCAACGAGCAATTTACCATTCTACGAAAAATATTTTTTGAAACCCGGACCGACCAAAGAGGGTATGTTGAAATCCTGGATGAATTCAAATCCCACATCGACACGTTGCTGCTTGAATTTCCGAAAGAGAAACTTAAAAGAATCGGAATCAGTTGTGGCGGACCACTGGATTCTGTAAAGGGAGAAATCTATTCACCGCCAAATCTCCCCGGCTGGGACAATGTTCCAATTGTTAAAATATTTGAAGAGGCCTACGGTGTTCCAGCCGCCATCCAGAACGACGCCAACGCTTGCGCCCTGGCCGAATGGCTGATGGGTGCCGGCAAGGGTACCCGGAATATGATCTTCCTTACTTTCGGAACCGGAATGGGCTCAGGACTGATTTTAAACGGCAATCTCTATGCCGGCACCAACGACCTGGGTGGCGAAGTAGGCCATATGCGTTTGGCCGATTCGGGCCCGGTAGGATTCGGGAAGGCAGGCTCTTTCGAAGGTTTCTGCTCCGGTGGCGGTATAGCGCAGCTTGCAAAAACTGTCGTACTCGAAAGACTGGCCAACAACCTCCCGGCAGGTTTTTGTCCTACTGCAGAACTGGCTGAAAACATCGATGCCAAAGCAGTGGCCATTGCCGCCCAACAAGGAGATGAAACTGCTCTGGAGATCATCCGCATCTCTGGAGAATACCTGGGCCGCGGACTTGCTCTCCTGGTCGATGTACTCAATCCGCAGTGCATCGTTATTGGCAGCATCTTTGCCAGAAATGAGAACCTCTTCCGTCCTCATATAAACAGGATCCTCGAACAGGAAGCGATTCCGCTTGCAATGAGCGTCTGCAAAATTGTGCCCGCAGCCCTGGGAGATACCATTGGCGATTATGCAGCGTTGTGTGTGGCCATTTACGAAAACAAGTTTTAATCATGACAAGTGAAAAATGATAAAGGAATGGAAGCAGTCATCCCCCAACTTCATATTTCACTTATCATTTTTCATTTTTCAGCAATAACCGTCTTATCATTAAACAACATACTCCATGACTTCGCCTTCAACACTATTTCTGGTCAACCAGCTTTGTGAGCGATATCCATCCCTTGAACCCGTGAAACCCGCCATCGAAGAAGCATGCAACCAATTGATTGCCTGCTACGAACAGGGCGGAAAAGTTCTGACTTGCGGCAATGGTGGCAGTTGCGCCGATGCCGACCACATTGTCGGAGAGTTGATGAAAAGCTTTGAGCTGAAACGCCCCATCCGGCAAGGGCTCAAGGATAAATTAGCTGCGATTTCCCCCGAAAGGGGAAACTACCTGGCCGAACATCTCCAGCAAGGACTGCCTGCGATCTCCCTTACGACACATACCGCATTGATGACAGCCGTTGCCAACGATATCGACGGAACGCTGATCTTTGCTCAACAGGTAATCGGTTACGGCAAGGTGGGCGATGTGCTCGTCGCAATCAGCAGCTCGGGAAATTCTCAAAATGTACTGGATGCCTGTTTGGTGGCCAGGGCCATGGACCTGACTGTGATTGGACTAACAGGCGAAACGGGCGGTAAAATGAAAGAACTTTGCGATGTCCTGATCAACGTTGCCGGCAGGCGGACCGCATTTGTGCAGGAACTGCACCTGCCTGTTTACCATGTTTTGTGCCTCGCAATTGAGCACCACTATTTCGGTCCTTCGGCCCTTCGGCTGCGTCCAGGGACCGGAGCTGCAGACGAGATTTAATGCCCTGTCAAAACCCATCGGCTCTTCGACTACGCTCAGAGACCGGAACATTTTCAAATATTTCAATCATTTCAAACTAAATAAACTAACATCATGACAACTAAAAACATCGGACTTACAAAATTGCTTCCCGTATTCCTCTCTTTCGTGGTGATGGGATTCATCGACATCATCGGGGTTGCGACAGGATACATCAAACAAGACTTTGGCCTGACGGATTTTATCGCACAATTCCTGCCGATGATGGTTTTGCTGTGGTTTTTCGTATTGTCTGTTCCAATCGGTGTTTTGCAGGATAAATACGGCAAACGGAATATGTTGAACATTGGGATGGTCTTACAGGCATTCGGTCTTGGTTTACCTTTTGTACATTATTCATTCGCCATAATGCTCGCCTCATTTATTTTACTGGGAATCGGCAACACCGTTATACAAGTCTCTGCCAATCCGCTGCTTCAGGACGTATCGCCCGACGACAAGTTGGCAAGCTACATGAGCACCTCCCAGTTTGTCAAAGCAATCATCTCCTTTTCAGGCCCAATTATTGCCTCTTTCATGGCAGTGCATTTCGGAAACTGGAAACTTGTTTTTGCCGTTTACGGAATAACCTCCCTGCTGGCGGCTCTCTGGCTCTCCATGACCCCGATCAAGGAATCGAAGCCCGATCGCAAACCAGCCTCCTTTGCCTCTTGCTTCGGATTGCTGAAAAACCGCTTCGTTGCCGTCATGGCTCTCTCTATCTTCCTGATTGTGGGAGCAGAGGTGGCCATCAACACCAACATCGCCAACGTACTGATTGCAAAATACGGATTGACGCTCGACCAGGCGGTGATCGGAATCAGCTGGTTCTTTGCCGGCGAAACCATCTCCCGTTTTCTGGGTGCCATCATCCTGAACTGGATCAAACCACGGGTCTTCCTGTTACTAACTACCTTGTTAGCGCTTGCCGGTGTTTTAGGTGTGTTCCTGGCTCCCAGCAACACAGTGGCATTTGTATCAATCATGGTCATAGGTTTGGGAGCAGGCAATCTCTTCCCAATTATCTTCACGATGGCCTTGGCCAAAATGCCGGATCGTTCCAATGAAATCTCCGGATTGCTGATCATGGCCGTTTCAGGCGGAGCATTCATTCCGCTGGCTATGGGTTATGTGAGTTCCGTTTTTGGTCCAATGGCCAGCCTGTTCGTCATCGGGGGCTGTATGGTCTACCTGCTTTGGGTATCCTTCTACGTTCGCAAGAGCTGATTCTCTAACAATCAGGTTTAAGTTTTCATGATTCCACACAAGGCATATCTGCTTGTTCTGTCTGTTTTCTGCATCCAAATGTTGGATGCACAAAACAGACAGTTGCCAAGACCCGGTTTTGAGCAACGGATAGCGAATGCGGTAAATGCCATTCGGCTGATCGATACGCACGAGCATCTGATGAGTGAGAAAGAGGCTTTGACCAATCCTGCCGATTTCAGCTGTTTATTTACCAACTACCAGCAATCCGACCTGATTTCTTCCGGGATAATCCCTGAAAAGGTTTACAATATCTTGAAAGGAAAAGAGACCAGCCTGGATGAAAAATGGTTTGCAGTGAAGGAAGGTTGGGAAAATATGAGGGCCACCGCCTACGGCAGATCCGTTCTGATTGCAGCAAAAGATCTCTACGGTATCGATGATTTAAACGACAAAACCTACCGGGAACTCTCCAACCGCATCAGGGATGCCCACAAACCGGGATACTATGAATCAATTCTGAAGCTAAAGTCAAAAATAGATGCCTGTCTGATCATGGAGTACAATACGACCAATCCCAGGGAGGTGGAAAAGGAGGGAAACTGCAACTTCACTAGATTCTTCGTGTACGACAAATACTGCAGCTTTTTCGGCTACAACAAAATGAAGGCCAGATTGAACAACTATGGGATTGAATTCTCCACCTTGCCACAACTTGAATCCCTGATCGACAGCGTGTTTGCGATGGATGTCAAAAAGGGAATCCAGGGAGCCAAATTCGGGGTAGCCTATTACCGTACCCTAAATTTTGACGAAGTAACCAGGGAAACTGCGAATGCCGTTTTTGAAAAGATGAAGGACCATCCGGACCATCTTTTCCCTTTCGAAGACGCCAAACCTTTACAGGATTTCATTTTCTTCAAACTTTTAAGTCTGTGTGAAAAATACAAACTTCCCGTCCAGATTCACACCGGACTGCAGACTGGAAGCGGAAACGAGATCACCAATGCCAATCCGGCCGGACTGGCAAAAGCCTTCTTCAAATTTCCGGGCATCAGATTCTGTTTGCTGCATGCCAGCTATCCCTACGGCGGAGAATTGGCCACCCTGGCCAAAAATTTTCCCAATGTCTACATCGACATGGCCTGGTCTGCCCTGATTTCCCCCTCCTACACCCGCAGGTATTTGCAGGAATTCATCGAAACGGTACCAGTCAACAAGATCATGGTTTTCGGAGGAGACAGCCAGACCGTTGAAGGAACCTACGGTGCCTCCATCCTGGCAAGGGAAACCGTAACCACCACCTTGATTCAAATGGTCGGGGAAGGATACCTGTCAGAGTCTGAAGCGTTGGAGGTATCGGGGAAGATTCTGCGCGAAAACGCGATAAAAATTTACAACCTCAAATTTACCGACTGATTTTTTTCTTTTGCATTTCTCTTAACTACACGACTACGATTCAATAACTTGCCACTATGAACAAATTAATTTTTCCATTTCTCATTTTGCTTGCACTCTCAGTATCTTCCTTTGCCCAAAAAGCAGCAAATCCTGCAGAGCAAATCCCGATTCTGGCCTGGTACAGCATTCCAGCTTCTGAAACATCCGTAGAAAGATACCAGGAGATGAAAGAGGCGGGAATCACCTATTCCCTCAGTTTCTTTCCCAACCTGGAGGCTTTGCAGAAGGCACTGGATGTTGCGGCCAAAGTCGGAGTAAAAATGATAGTTAGCTGTCCGGAGTTGAAATCTGATCCCGAAAAAACTGTAAAATTGGTCATGAACCATCCTGCAGTAGCCGGTTACCACTTGATGGACGAACCAGGGATCTCCCAATTTAAGGAGTTGGGCGTGTGGGGGAAAAGGATTCAGACTGTCGACAGCAAACATTTTTGCTACGTTAACCTCTTTCCCAATTTCGCAGATTCTTTGAAACAACTCGGAACCGGTGATTACAGGAAATATGTCAGCGAGTGCAATGCACAAGTTCCGTTGCGATTTCTCTCCTTTGATTATTACCCCATCCTGAAGGATCATATTTCAAAGAGTTGGTTCGAAAACCTCGAGCAGTTTTCCTCCGAATCAAAAAAAGCAGGCAAACCCTTCTGGGCTTTTGCCCTTACCACTACCTACGACGACAACCACATCACCCCCCAGACACTGGCCTCGATGAGACTTCAAGTATACAGTGATCTGGCCTATGGGGCCCAGGGAATCCAGTATTTTACCTATTGGTCGGCTACATCTGTGAATGCTCCTTCCTCAGAAGATCAGCGCGGTGCCCCCATCAATGTGGCCGGGAAACGTAGTATCGTGTACGACCGGGTCAAACTGATAAGTGCGGAGATCAAAGGCTTGTCAGGAGTCTTTCTTGGGGCTAAAATGGTTTGGGTTCGTCATTCCGGCAAGGGAATGATCCCTGCCGGGACGATCCGACTCACCACACTCCCCGAGCAGGTGAAGGTGCTGGAGTCGAACGGCGCGCCCATTCTGGTCTCCCTCCTTGAAAAAGGGGACAATAACTACCTGGTGGTGG
>Ga0118677_10005299_pt1 | contig 22685 bp, 15 predicted proteins | sample AliMusrvi5mmetaG_FD_86154 | JGI IMG/M metagenome (GOLD analysis project Ga0118677, IMG submission 86154)
AGCCACGAAGGGCACCTGAGGCGCACCAGGATCAGGAATGTAGCCACCGCCGTGAAATGTAAAATCGGCTGGAAACCCGGTGGAATAAGGAAAAATCAATCGTTTAAGCCCAGAATGTCCGTCAAAACCAGCGAAGAGCGCCACCGGCTACTCGCGGAAACGATGTTGCAAGGAGTGGTTCATCAGGACGCCAGCGGTGCGATCATTGCCATGAATCCTGCCGCCGAGCGCATTCTTGGCATGTCCCGCGAACAATTCGTGGGCGGCGGTTCGGTTCGCGAGCTACTCCAGACCATTCACGAGGATGGCTCGCCATTCCCCGGCCGGGAGCACCCGGCGATGGTGGCGTTACAAACCGGCCAGACCGTCCGCGGGGTGGTCATGGGCGTGTGCAACCCGCTCCTGGGCATTGACCGCTGGCTCAGCATTGACGCCGTGCCTGTCATTCGCCCCGGCGACACCCGCGCCGCGGAAGTCTACACCGTCTTCGAAGACATCACCGAGCGCAAGCGGGCGGCGCAGATGCTGCAGGAAAGCCAGCAACTCTTGCAGGACGTCATCGATGGCAGCCCTTCTCCCATCTTCCTCAAGGATTCCGCTGGCAAATTCCTCACCATCAACACTTCGCTGGAGAGAATGCTGGGCATATCCCGGGAGGAAATCAAAGGTAAGACCGACTACGACATTGCCTCACCCGAAGTGGCCGACTACTGGCGGGCTCACGACAGCCAGGTGATGGAGACTGGCGAGGCGATCCAGATCGAAGAGGTCGCTGATCTTGCGGATGGCCACCATATCTTCCTCGCGAACAAGTTTCCGCTGGTCAACTCCAACGGCCAAATTTACGGGGTGGGCGCTATCTCTCACGACATCACCGAGCGCAAGCGGATGGAGGCGGCGCTGCTGGAAAATGAGCACCGGTTCCGGCAGCACTTCACCTCGCTGAACGATGGGTTCTATCTTTCCCAGATCCTCCGCGACGAAATGGGCAGAGCTTGCGACTACCGATATCTGGAGGTCAATCCGGCCTTTGAGCAAGTGATGGGGCTGAGCAGAGACCAGATCGTCGGCAAACGTTACAAGGAACTCAGCCGCGCCGATCCGGTATCCGGTTGGTTGGAAATTTTCAGCCAAGTCGCCACCACGGGCGTGCCGGCCAACTACTGCTTTTACTCAAACACCTACTGCCGGCATTTCGAGACCTTTGCCTTCCGACCGGCCGAAGACCAGTTTGCCGTGCTGGTCACCGACGTTACCGAGCGCAAGAGGGCAGAGGAATCCAAGGCCGCACTCGCGGCGATTGTCGAATCCTCCGGGGATGCCATTATCGGCAAGACCCTCGACGGTACGATTACCAGTTGGAATGGCGGCGCGCAACAAATCTTTGGCTTTCGCGCTGACGAAATGGTTGGCCAACCGGTCACCTGTATCATTCCCTCCGACCTTCAGGGCGAAGAGGTAACCATTCTGGAACGCCTGCGCTGCGGCCAATCCATAGCCCATTACGAAACAGTGCGGCTGGCCAAAGACGGACGGCACGTTCCGGTTTCACTGACCATTTCGGCGATTCAAAACGCCTCCGGCACTATCATTGGCGCTTCAAAGATTGCTCGCGATATCACCGAGCGCAAGCGGGCCGAGGAGCGCATTGCGGCCTCCCTGCGTGAAAAGGAAGTCATGCTCAAGGAAATCCACCACCGCGTGAAGAACAATTTGCAGGTCATCTCCAGCTTGTTGAACCTCCAGACTAACAGCCTCGACGATCCCGCCCTGCGCGGACTGTTCCAAGACATGCGTGACCGCGTGCGCTCGATGGCGCTGGTCCATGAGAAGCTCTATCAGTCCGAAAGCCTGGCCAGTGTGGACTTCGCCGAGTATGCGCGCAGTCTGATTGGTTTTCTGTCGCGGGCGCACAGCCGTCCGCAGACCAAAGTCGGACTCGCGCTGGATTTGAAGTCCGTCTCGCTCCCGGTGGAGCGGGCGGTGCCCTGCGGGCTCATCCTCAACGAATTGCTTACCAATGCCTTCAAGCACGCCTTCCGCGGGCGCGCCCAGGGCGAGATAACCACAACCCTGGACACCGGGCCGCATCGACGGGTATGCCTGCGCGTGAGCGATAACGGCGTCGGTCTGCCGGCGGGCGTCAACTGGCGGGAATCGAGCTCCCTGGGCCTGCGCTTAATCCACCTGCTGGCGGGGCAGTTGGACGCCACCGTGGAAGTTTGCGCCGGTGGTGGCACTGACTTCCTGATTACCTTTGAACAATCGCAACCCGAACAACCCGAACACCCCCAAGCAAGCCCCCATGCCTAAGGCCACCATTCTTATTGTCGAGGACGAGCCCATCGTCGCCGCGGATATTTCCCAGCAACTCGCTGCCCTGGGCTACGAGGTGTGCGCCATCACCGCCACCGGCGAAGAAGCGCTGGTCCTCGCCCGCGAGCTGCGGCCAACGGTGATTTTGATGGACATTTGCCTGAAGGGACCGATGGACGGCGTCGACGCTGCCGAGCAAATTCGCCGGGAAGTGAAGGTGCCGGCGATCTACCTGACCGCGAACTCCGACCGCGTGACCTTGCAGCGGGCCAAGCTGACGGGGCCTATCGGCTATATTCTCAAACCGTTCGATGAGCGGGACCTGGAGATCCAGATCGAAATCGCTCTCTACAAACACCAACTTGAAAGCGATCTGCGTGAACGCCACGAGGAACTGGCCCGCTTCAACAGCTTCATGGTGGGCCGCGAATTGCGCATGATCGAACTCAAGAAGGAAATCAACGACCTGTGCAACCTCGCTGGCGAGCCGCCGCGGTATGTGGTGGACGTCAACAGCGACGTGAGCTCGGCCCATTAAGCGATGCTCCTGAAGCAGGATTGCCACGGGCGGGCGGTGATATCACTCCGGTCTCAGGCTGCAACGCAGGGATTTGTATTGCCGCGCGCTGCCTGGCGCATGAGTTTCACCATCATCGCCTCCACTTTCCGCGCCGCCTTTGCCAGTTGTATCGAGCTGAATATCGCCAGCAGGAATGTTGGCTTCAACGCGACAAGCATGGTCCTGCCATCCTTTGCGTAGATGGAAATCCGGCACGGCAGCGCGGTGGAGAGTTCCGCATCCTCATCGAGCGCATCGTTTGGCTGTCGCAACTTGCCGACTTCGACAATCACGCATTCCATTGCGAATTGCACCCCCTTCTTCGTTAACTCTTTGAAGTTGTAGACGTGAGTGACACCAAGCTGATTGGCTGAAACGATGGACTGCAAGGCGACCGCTACCTCGTCCACGGTCTTAGCAGTCGATAATCTGATTGCTATTGTCATGTGGTCTGTTTACCACTGTAGGAGTGACGACACTATGAGGTATATCCCTACCGCGGCGGACATCAGGCGTGCACGGGTGATTATACGGTTGACTGGGAACCGGTATCAGGCCAGAAACAGTCAACCTAAGCAGACGCCATGTTAGCCACCACGCCTTCAACCAAACCTCTATCCCCGAGTTGGAACCACCTCCCGCCTGTCTTGTCGCGCCATGTGATGATGGCCGGTTTTGTCGGATTGCTCCTCCCGCTGGCGCTCGCAGCGCAACCCGCGACGACCGCAATCATCCCTCTCCCGGCCAAGCTGGAAATCCAGACCGGAACCTTTGCGATCACCGCCGACACGGCAATCGTCGCCGATTCTGCCAGTGTCGCCACCGCCAGGCAGCTCGCCGGATATCTCAATCCGGCGACAGGCTTTGCCCTAACCGTGGCGGCCCAGGCAGCGCACGGCGAGAACTCCACCATCACCTTGACGGAGGACCAAGGTCTGACGCGGCTGGGCCAGGAAGGCTATCAGTTGACCGTCACGCCCAATGGCATCCGGATTGCCTCCGCCGGCCAGGCCGGACTTTTCTACGGCGTCCAGACGCTGCGCCAGCTATTGCCGCCACAGGTTTTCCTAGCAACGCCGACCAAGGCGATAACCTGGGCCGTGCCATGCGTGGCCGTCGAGGACCAACCGCGCTTCGCTTGGCGCGGGCTGATGCTCGATGCCGGGCACGACTTTCAGACCAAGGCCTTTGTCAAACGCTTCATCGACCTGATGGCGCTGCACAAACTCAACCTGTTCCATTGGCACCTGACCGACTTGGGCACCTGGAGCTTTGAGGTCAACGGCCGGCCCGAGCTGTTGGCGGCAGCAACGCGCGGACCAGGCGTCAAGCCGGGCCACTACACGCGGGACGATATCCGCGAAGTGGTCAGTTATGCCGCAGCCCTGCACATCACCATCCTGCCGGAAATCGACATGCCCGGCCATGAACCCCCGGCCCTGCTGGCGTATCCCGAACTCGATTGCCAGCCGCCCCGGGGCGTCGACCAGAACGGCAAGCCGAACCGGCCTTGGGAGTTTTGCGTCGGCAACGAGAAGACCTATGTCTTTCTGGAAGAAGTGCTGAGCCAGGTGGTCGATTTGTTTCCCGGGCCATACATCCACATCGGCGGCGATGAATGCCCCAAGGGCCGGTGGCTCAACTGCCCGCTGTGTCAGAGCAAAATGCAAGCGGAGAAGCTCCAGACTGGCGAGGAGCTCCAGAGCTACTTCATCAAGCGCATCGGAAAGTTCCTCGAATCCAAGAACCGGCGCATGATCGGCTGGGATGAGATCCTCGAAGGCGGCCTGGCGCCCAACGCCACCGTGATGTCGTGGCGCGGCATGGGCGGTGGCATCGCCGCCGCCAAGGCCGGTCATGATGTGGTCATGGCACCGACCGCCTGGACCTACTTCGATTATCCGAACACGCCCGTCGAGAAAGTCTATGGCTTTGAACCGGTGCCCACCGAACTTGCCGCCGGCGAGGCGGCGCATGTGCTGGGAGCCCAGGCGCAGATGTGGACCGACAACCATCCGTCGGAAGACCGGATCGACGCCCTGGTCTATCCGCGCGCAGCGGCCTTGGCCGAGGTGGTGTGGTCGCCGGCCGCCGGCCGCAACTACGATGCCTTTGTGGTGCGCCTGCAAAGCCATCTGCCCCGCCTGGCGGCGCTTGGCGTCCACTACAAGCCGCTGGCTGCCGTCGGCACGGAGGACGGCCACTAAATCGCGATGTATGTTAGATGTTGGAAAACGACTGATAACTGCAAGCTATTGGCCCCAGACGGGTTCGGCCAGCAAGATCTCGTCGCCTTCGAGTTCGCTGCGGTTGATCGCCTCGTACTTCTCCGCCACGTCGGCCCAGGGGCGCAGGTGCAGGCGCACGGCATCACCGGGCCGGTAGCGCGAGGCGGCGGTGGCGACATTGTCGCGCATGCTCCAGACGAAGGCCACCGCCTCTTTGCCGGCGGCGGAAGGATCCTCGGTGGACTCGATCTCGGCGAGATGCACCATGACGATGTGGTCCTTGTATGGCACGGAGCCCGGCCGCGGTGCCGGCGAGGCCTCGCGCACCACACCGCGAACCTCCACGGTCGTGCCCGCAGCGGGCACATACATCCCGACATCGTGCTTTTCGCCAAGGCTGATGGACAGCGGCTTCCAGTCGCCACCGGCAAGCTCGCGCGCGGCAAATTCCCAGATCACAAGTTTCTTGCCGGCCAAGCGGTCCTGGCCGCGCTGCAGTTCCTTGGCCAGCATTTCACGCGTGGCATGGGACCCGGCGTCGTTGCGGCAGATCGCGTCAACCGGCAAGCCCAGCGCGAGGCTCAGGTGTTCGACGAGCCCGCCTGCCTCACCCCAACCCATCGGCTCGAGCGAGTAGATATTCGCGAAGCTGTCCCCGAGAAAGAGCACCCCCGCATCGGCGGCCGACCGCCAGAAGCGCTTGCCATCCAGGACCTGGCTGACGCGCACGGTCTCGGGCGGAAATGCCTTCTGCCCAGCCGGCAGCTTGAGCATCATCGCCACATCGCCCAAGTTTTCCACCGGCTTTTCGAGCGTCGTGAAGCGGCCCGGTTGCGGTGCCGGCAGGGTGACTGTCTGCCGGGCGAACCCGGCCAGCGCGGTGGCGGTCATTTCCATCGCAGGCGGCGTCCAGTGCGTATCGGTTTTGAGGTAGAGCGGCAGGTCCGGCGTGCGCGCCTTGGCCGCGGCGAGCATCGCGGCGGGGTCGAAGACCGCGACGCCGGCTTGCGCCAACTGCCGTTTGAAGTCTGCGAACGACGGGTTCTGCACGACCTCGGAAGATCCGGTGTAGCGGGGCGAGAAATACTCCGGGCAGAGCGACGGCTTCACCGGCGCCGGCATGACGATCAGCGCGATGCCGCGCGTGGCAAGCTGGTCGCGGAACTGAACAATCGCCTTGAGCGGGTCCGGTTGCGGTGCCTTCGCATTGCCGCCGCCCATTGCGCGCCGTTTCAGCAACGTCGACTCGAGGAAACCCCGTCCGGTCACGTAGTCCAAATCCGCACGGTAGAAGAGCCAGCCGCTCCGCCCCAGATAGGCTTTCTCGTTGCCCTGTCCCAAGTCCAGCATCAGTGACTGCACGCGTGGCAGCAGCGCCTCACCGACCACGGAATTCTGTTCCCAGTCGTCCTCGACAGCCTTGATCTGCGATGGCGGCGGCAGAAGGTTGGCCGCGCTGACCACGCCGGTCACCGCCTTGACGCGGGCCCAGTCCGGCACCAAGGCGCACAGCCCCGCGCCGAGCCGCGAAATGCGTTGCGGGTGGCGCAGGGCGGCGCGAAACTGAGCCAGCGGCACGGACAAAATCACCGCCAGGAAAACGATGACCAGCGCCACCCGCGTGCCGGGCGCAAACTCGGTGGTGCCGAGTTCGTGTGCCGCCTGCTCCTCGCGCGTCACCTTGGCTCTGATCCGGGCAGTGGAATGGGCTTCAATGGGTTTCATTCGTAGCTCAGAAAATAAAGTAAATAAACGGGTTGTACGCTTGCGCGAAAAGCAGCGTGAGCGCGGCGACGAGCACCACGCTGACCCACGCCACCTTGGGCCAGGTGATGCGGCGGGTCATGTCCCACGACTGCGGCATGGCCCACACGGCCATCGCCGCCACCCCGAAGCTGAGGACATAGTAAGGTTGGCCGATCAGGCCCACGAGCAGACCCGCGGCGGGGCCGTCGCCGATGCCAAAGAGGTTTCCCAGGAAGTGCATGGCTGAAGGCAGATCCGCCGCCCGGAAGAAGACCCAGGCGAGGCAGACCACCGCGAACGTGATGGCCGTGCGCCACAGTTTGGGCAAGGCCGCGTAGAAGCTTTTCTTGCCGATCAACCGCTCCATGGCCAGCCCACCGCCATGAATCCCGCCCCAAATGATAAAGTTAAAACTCGCGCCATGCCACAGCCCGCCCAACAGCATCACCAGGATCAGGTTGATGTAGGTGCGCGCTTCGCCGCGGCGGTTGCCTCCCAGCGGCACGTAGAGGTAGTCGCGCAGCCAGCTCGAAAGCGAGATGTGCCAGCGCCGCCAGAACTCCGTGAGCGACTCGCTCTGATAGGGCGAATCGAAGTTCTTGGCGAAGACAAACCCGAGCATCAGGCCCAGGCCGATGGCCATGTCCGAGTATGCCGAAAAGTCGTAGTAGATCTGAAAGGCATAAGCGCCGAGTCCGTACCAGGCGTCCAGCGGGTGGGCACTGCCCGCGTCAAACACGCTGTCCGCGATTTTGCCGCAGGCATTGGCCAGGAGCACCTTCTTCCCCAGGCCGAGGGAAAACATCGCCACCCCGCGGGCGAACTTATCGAGGGTGAGCCGGCGGTTCTCGATCTGCTCGGCGAGAAACGAAAACTGCAGGATCGGCCCGGCCACCAGATGCGGGAACATCGACACGAAGCAGGCGAAGTCGCCGAAGTGCTTCATGGCCTTGGCGTCGCCGCGGTAAACGTCGATCGTGTAGGAGAGCGATTGGAAGGTGTAGAAGCTTATTCCCAGCGGCAGGACCACCCGGAAAAACTGCTCCCATTGTGCCTGCGGCCAGCCCAACGCCGCCACCAGCGCGTTGTAGCTTTCCACGCCGAAATTGAAGTACTTGAAGAACCCCAGCGAGATCAGGTTCGACACGATCGACAGGATGATCGCCCAGCGCTGCGAGCGCGTGCGCGCCGCATCGCGTGGCAAAGCCACAACCGGCTCGTGCCAAACCCGCCACAGCCGCCACGTGCCGTGCGCGATGATCACGCTCGCCAGCCAGTCCACCAACGTCGTGGCGGCCATCAGGAAGACGAACTTGGGGTTGGCCCAGCCGTAAAAGATATATCCTAACAGGATCAGTGAATAGTTCAGCGGCCGGTTACCAGCGCGCCCGATCAGATAGTAGATCGCGAGCGCCAACGGCAGAAAGTAAAAGATAAATAGATAGGAACTGAAGACCATACATTCTCAGGGGGCGGTTGCGGATTCACCGTAGAAGAGCGTCGCATCAATGGCGCCCTCCAGCTCGTCCCGGCGACACTCTTCCAATTGCGGGTTTTCTTCCAAGCGTTCGGCGCTCAGTTCAACCGCCGTGCCAGGCTTGCGCTCGGCGATGGGCAAGCGTTTGCCATCCATGATCATCCTGTGCTGGACCGTGAGGGTCGGCGGCTTCCACTCGCCTGCAAGCACCTGCTCATCCTTGTCTTCGGCAGCGGTCAGACTGCTCGTTAAGGGCCGGATCTCGTCCAACGCGGACGTTCTCGCTTGGCGCACGAGGGTCCCGCGGAAACGCATCGAAGTGGCGGGCTTGCGCCCAGCCTGCAAGGCCCTGCTCGCGGCGGCTTCTCCTGCGGCTTCCGCAGCCGTCAGCGCACGGGCAAACAGCGCTATTGCATCCATCCGCCCGCGCCACCGATCGGCCCCCGAACGGGCGGCACCCAAGACAAGTTGGCGCTGCCCCCAGGCCGGTGCGCCGGCTGCCAGCTGCCCGGAGTGGACCGGTCGGCCGTCGCGGCAAGCCGCCGATCTCTCCTTGTCGGAGGCCATCAGTCCCCTCCCCTTGGCGTCAAACGCCGTCACCGGCGTGGTGACCTTGGCATCGCGGAGCGCGCACACGGCGCCTGGGACCGCTGGCCATGCGGGCGCTTGCGTCGCGACCGCGGGATTCAGCGCCACGCCGAGCCACAGGCTGGCCGTCAGCCCCGTGAAGGCCGCTCCAAGGTTCTTGCGCCGCGCGAATCGGGTCATCGTTGGTTTCTTACTTTGAATGCGTGTTTGCTGCGGACGGACCGTAGTGGCCGCGGCGTGGCGGATGCAAGCATTGACTCACCGCCTGCAAGCCGTCTGCCCGGATTGTGCAAACTTACAGGCAGCGGCGCCGCGGACCGCGGGAAAATTTAATCGGCCTCGCCAGCACTGGACATATTTGATCCGGCGGTCCGCCGTGAGATCCCGAAAGCCGTCTCACTCACCACCTCACTTCGGCCAGACTTTGATTTCCTGTTTGCCGCTCATGAGGGTCTCGAACGGTCCCGGGAACGGGTTGTCCGCGTTGCGCTTCTTGCCGAAGTAGTCGGTGTCGAGCCTAAGTGATGAGCCGTCGGGATTCTCGAACGGCACGTCCGGTATCTTGGCTTGGCCAAGGAGTTCGGTGGTGACGAGCTTGCGTTGCTGATCCGCTGACCACTTGGGATCCGCGCTGATCTCCAAATACCAAGCGTCGTCTCTTTGACTCAGCTTCACGCCGGGATCGAACTGCGGTGCCAGCAGGGCTGCGGTGTCAAACTTTGACGCTTGTGCGCCCTTGGTGAAGACATTGCCCGACGCTGCCACCGGCCAGGTCGCACCGTCGAAGGCGTTGAAGTTGCCGTGGGCGGTGACCAGGTTGTTGTATAGCCGCACGTCGCCCAGCGGACAAACGTGCATGCCGACCATGTCCGTGCTGTGGGCCTTGAAATACGGCGTGTGGCGACCGTCAGGGGCAACTTCAAAGTCACCGGTCATCAGGTTGTGGACATAAGCGCCGCCCTCCGAACAGGCCAGATGCGTTCGACTCGACAGAAAGAGATTGTTGGCAACGAGATATGGGCCATGGTCCACTTCGCAGAACAAATCCCCGCCCCAGCCTACGTTGTCGTGGAGGAGATTGCCCACGATCTGGGTGCCCTGCGCCATCCAGTCGAGCCAGATGCCCGCCATCTCGCCGCAGCGATAGATATGGTTGTTAGCGATGACCACGTCGAGCGCTCCGTGAAACTTGATGCCCGCCATTTCCGCGCCACCCCAAATCCCTTGCACGTGAATCTCGTGGATCTCGTTGCCAACGACCTTGCTGAAGGCGCAGCCGAGGCTGCCGACGATGCCGGTTTGTTCGCAATGGTGAATGTGGTTGTTGCGGACGAGGTGCCCGCCGATTTTCTCCTTGCTCCAGCCGTCCTTCTTGAGCGCGTCGTCGATGGTCAGATAATACCCGTCGGTGTTGCCGCGCTTGCCGTCCCACTGGTCGGAATTCTTGCCGAGCGCGATGCCGCAGCAGCGAGAATGGCTGATCTCGTTGTTCTCGATGACCCAGCCTTTGCACCAGTAGGCGGTGACCAACCCAACCTGACCGGCAGTAGGCGCAGCCCAGTTGGTGGCGGCGTTGCGGAGGTCAAAGCCGCGGATCGTTAGATAGTCGATATTGGTCTTTTCCGGAGTGAAGACGGTCGGCCTAACATTGATCTCGACCTGGGCTTCATTCGGATTGACACCGGGAAACTGCGCGTGGATCACGGTGTTGTTAGTTTGTGAATCCGCTTTGACGGGCTTGCTCGGGTGAAAGACCAGGCAAAGATTTTTCTTACCCTCGGTCTTGGTGATTTTCGCGATGATTGACTGCCACTTCTGCCAATCGCCGGTGACCGGCACGTCGCAAATGCCGAGCAGTTCGCCGGCGGCCATGTCCAAACGCAGTTCGATGGTTCCACCCGCGCCGACCATCGCAGCCGCGCGGATTTCAATGGTCTCGGTGCCTTTCCCGAAATCCACGTTGTCGTAACGCAACCAGTTGCCATCCTTGATAAAGCCGACGCACTCCGCATCCTCGGTACTTGGCGCGTTCTGGGTGCCACCACGGGCCACGGGCTTGCTTGCCGGGATCCTTGCGCTGCCGGTCGGCTGGAACCAAAGGACATTCAGCAAGTATTCCGGGGCGTCATCCACCCTGCCGTCCACGGTGGCGAACCACAGCGGCGTCTGGCCGGCGGGCTGCATGACCGCGTTGAGGTCGGCGGCCTCGATCAGCCATCCGCCGTTCAGATAGACGCAACCGCGATGGTGGACGCGCCCGTGCGGGTCGTACCAGTCGCCAAAGACCTTTTCGGCGAACGGATTGAACTTGCCGAAATAGGCGTTCGGCAGGGTCAGCTTCCAGGTGTCCTTCTCGCCTTTCTGCCAACCCTTGACTACCTCGGAACCGCTAATGGTCACCCGCTCGCCGGTCGCAGCCTGATAGATGATACGGCGTTCGGCCGATGTACCGCCGCGCGGCGGATTCACGTGCTCGCGATAGACGCCGGAGTGAACGGTGACCGTGTCGCCGGGTTGCGCCTTGGCGGCAGCCGCGGTGATGGTTAGCAGCGGTTTGGCCGCGGACCCGTCATTGGCGTCGTTACCGATCTTGGCAACCTGGATATCCTTTGCACCAGCGGCCACGGGAAGGAGGCAGCATCCGGCGGCGATCGCGATCGATGTCATTACCGTATGTGTTTTCATTGCGATGTGGGCGAATACGAAAGACTTGGGGCCTAGCTATCAATCTATTGAAGCCGGGGCCTGGCGGATCGGGCCGGAGGCCAACGACGGATCGAGGTGGTCCCGCCAAACGGAGCCAGTGTCTTAGCTATGGCACGGGAGGTTTTAGGGGGGGAGAATGGATGCACGACTGCATCGACCCGCCAAACCGGCCGACGTCGTAGATAACATTATTGGTCACCACGTTGAATTTGTTGCAATAGCAAGCGGCCAGCGTCGTGATGCCGTCCGACGCGCCGCGACCGGGTTCCCAGCCTTGGAAGTACAGGCCGTCGCGGCCGGTGTTCTCGATCCAGCAGTTTTCCACCACGTTGGACTGCGCCCAGCGATCGAAGAAGGCGGCCATGCCCTTCCATTTGCCAACGCCGCGCATCCCTTCATTTCCTTGGTGTCATCCTCACGGCGCCTTGACCCGCACAGGGACGTAACTCCCGCCGGCGCGATCCAACGACCGCTGTCGATGGTGAACGTGGCCATGGGTTTGCCGTCAGCGCGGGTCGGTAACGTCGCGCTCTGCCCGGGGGCTCTTCGTGCTGACCGTCAGCGGCGGAGTTGCAGCTCTTCGATTTCGATGTCCTTGTACCATGCCTCCGATGGCGCGCCGCTGTGAATCTGCAGGCCAAGGTACCCGCTTGGCGCCACCGCCGGGTCGGTCTCGGTGAAATCCGCGGTCAGCAGGCCGTTGAGCCACAGCCGGATCCGCGGTCCCTCGCAGCGGATGACGTAATCGTTCCAGTCGGCCGGCTTGAGCACCTTGGCCACCGCAGCCGGGTCAGGTTTGCCAAGAAACGTGTTGCGGCGGCTCTCGTCGTAGAGTCCGCCCCAGTATTCAGCTGCTAGGTCCGCTTGATAGCCCGTCATTTCGCGGCTGCTCGCAACCCGCATGCTGCGGAACTGGACGCCTCCGTTGCCCTTGCCATTGACCAACCGCACCTTGAGCCGCAGTTCAAAGTCGCCATATTGGCCGGTGCTGCACAAGAACTCGTTTTGTGGGATGGGTTGGGTCAGGCTGCCCGCAACCACGGCACTGTCGGCGATCCGGAACCATTTGAGGTCACCTTCCCAAGCGGCAAAGGACTTGCCATCAAAGATCCGCCGCCGCGCCGCGCGGCTTGCCAGCGCCACCGCTGCCGCCGTCACGTGGGCCGGCAACTTGGCGCTGGCCACCGCCAACGCCGCATGACCTGCCGCCAGACGCCGCCCGTCATCCGGGCTTTGCAGCATGGCGCGCAAACAGTCCATTGCCTCGGGAGTAGCCAGTTTACCCAATGCAGCGAGCGCCTCCGCCGCCGCAGCGGCTGCCGCACCAGCCGCCAACCGGCACAGTTCGGGCACCGCCGCCAGTTCGCGGCGCACACCTAACGAATCGATCGCGCCGGCCAGCCGACGGTCCGCGAGCTTGGCCAGCGCTTGCCGCAGCGCGGCGCCCGCGGCCGGTACCGCGATCAATTCCAGCGCGGATCGAGCGTAGTCGGCAAGCTGGTCATCGGCTAACAGGCTGGCCAGTGCGGGTACGGCGGCGGGTTCACCGACCACCGCAAGTTGCTGGCAGGCGACGGCCTTGGTTTGGAGGTCGGCCGCGGAGTTCAGGACGGCGACGAGTTCAGCGGATGTTGGGAAAGGAGCAGACACGGGAATGAGGGATGTTGGTTTGTTAGGTTGCTGGAATGTTTGGGCTTCAGGCGTGCCAGGGTGCGCGGCGGGCGCGGCGGCGCAACCGGTTAGCCTCGTCATCTCCAACAAATGACTCGGTGGCGGGATCAAAGGCGAGTTTCCGGTCAAGCCGCCATGACAGCGCCGCCGCGTGGCACGCGATGTGGCTGCTGCGGGTCGCGACGGAATTGGAGGCGGTGGTGCCGCGCGATTTCACGCAGTTGAGGAAATCACGGACATGCGCCGTCGGATCGGTACCCGCCATGCCATCGGCATGGAAATCGGCCAGCAGCGCGGCTGGCTCGGCCAGGATTTTGGCGGCATCCCCGACCTCAACCCAGCCAGCGTCGCCCTCGAAGCGCACAGGGCAGGTGCCGAGGCCATGCCACTGCCCCTCGTTGTTGAATCCGCCGAGTCGCAGCACCAGCTTCACCCCGTTGGCATAGCGCGCGTGAATGGTGCCGTGGTCATGCTCAAACTCGACCGGTGTGGAGCCATCCATCCCGACCGCCGATTGACATAAGTCCACCGTATGCGCTCCCCAATCTAGCAATCTGCCCCGCGCCTCAAAGTCGGCGTGGCAGCGCCATTCGCCGCGCACGTATGCGCCGTTGTATGGCCGCCACGGCGCGGGGCCGAGCCAGCGGTCCCAATCGCACACCTGCGGGTCGGGCTCGGGCTCGGCTGGCAGCCAGTCGAGTCGTTCCTCGAGGTGATAGATCGACGCGTGCACCGTATGAATGTGGCCGAGTTTGCCGCTTTGTGCCAAGTCCACGGCATAGCGGAAGTTGGCGACGTTGCGGCGCTGGGTGCCGGCCTGAAACACGCGGCCGTAGCGCCGCACCGTCTCATCGAGTTCAGCGCTCTCGGCAATGGTCATGCTGCAGGGCTTTTCTGAATAGACGTCCTTGCCCGCCTTGGTCGCGAACATCGTAGCCACCGCATGCCAGCGGTCGCCAGTGGCAATCAGTACCGCGTCAATGTCGTCGCGGCCTAACACTTCAAGCATGTCGTCTGTGGCACCGCAATCCTGGTTGCCGTTTTTCCGGTCAATCATCATCTTGGCGGTGCGACGGTTGCTCGCCTGGACATCACAAACCGTCACAAACTGCGCGTCAGGCTGCGTCAGGAAGGCATCAAGCACCAGGCGGCCGCGCGGGCCGATGCCAATGGCGCCCAGTGCGATGCGGTTGCTTGGCGCGACCGCGCCGTCACGGCCGAGCGCGCGGGCGGGAATGATCGCAGGCATCGCGATGGCCAATGCCGTCTTGTGGAGAAACTCTCTGCGGGTGGTATTCATGGATGGGTTGCCAAAATATTCTACCGGGCATACGCCGTCAAGCGCTCGGTCAATTGTTGATGTATTATCGTTAGCACTTTTTGTTGGATCGGAGTCTTGATCAGCGAGGGGTCGATGAAGACCTCCTTGCCCGGCGCGCCTGGTACAACAAAAGTCCCTTCGCCCGGCTAGTAGGTGGTCCGGCTCCAGAAATTGCCATAACCGTTGATGGCCGGTTTCCAGGCCTGGTTATCCTGGACGACCTTGACCAAGTACTCGTTCCAACCCGTTTGACGGCGCCTGAAAGGACTCGTTCACGGGCACCTTCAACAGTGAAATGCTCAAAAAACCGTTGCACCCCAATCCATTTAGCCCTTTCAAAGATGCAATTCGTGAATTGAATGTCAAAATTTCTTGTCGAAACGGTCCCCAAAGCTATTTTCGTGCTTGAGGAGTTTCCCCATGAATCCGGCCGCAAACCACAGTCCCCTGCCCAAATCCGCCGGAAAAGCGCGGCTAGGAATCCATTGTCTCGTTCAGCGATCAGTCTGCCTCTCCTTTCCCGCCCCCGGTCCGGCCACCGGCTTTTTCAACGGACTTCACCTCAACAGCACTCGCTTAGCACCCATCTTATGAAACGACATGCATTCCCGCGCTTGGCAGCTGCCTTCGGCAGCACCTTCCTCTCGTTCATCCCGTTCGCTGGAGCGATGATGCTCCTACTCTCCGGCAGCGTGAACGCAGTCAGCCTCAGTCTCTCACCGAGCAGCATCACCAACCATTATTCCGGGCCTCTGACCCTCACCATCAACGGCCTGGACAGCGCGGGCGAGAGCGTTGTGATCAAGGAATACCTGGATACCAATGGCAGTGGCACCCTTGACGCCAGTGACCTTCTGATCCGCCAATACACCGTCACGGACGGTCAAGTGACCAGCATTGGCGGCCAGCGAAACCTCAATGTGCCAGGTGATGATGACGGCGCTGCGGACAACACCATTAGCACTCACTTCAACTACAATGGCTCGCAGGACATCGTCCACCTCATGACCGGGACTCACATTTTCCAAGTCTCGCCAAGTGGCTCGGGATTCACGCCTGTCACTCACACCCTCACCGTCACTCAGCAGGATTATTCCGGCAGCGGGATCTCGGGACAGGTTGTGGATTCGAGCGTGCCGCAGGCCTATGCGCTCGTGATGGTGCAGACGCCCGGCCAAGATGGCAACTCGGTGGCTTTGACGCAGACCGACGCCGGCGGTAACTTTTCCATCAAGGTGGCCCCGGGGAGTTACCAGATTCTCGCCGCCAAACCCGGTTTTGTCTTCAATGCCGGTGCCGCGCCGACGGTCACCGTTCCAACGGGCAGCTTCCTCACCGGGCAGACCGAGACGCTCACACCAAGCAGTCGCACGATTTCAGGCAAGGTGATGAACGGGACGACGTTGGCCGGCATCCCCGCCCTTGCAATCGAAAGCGGCTCGCAGACCGGCTGGGTTTCGATCACCCTTGCGGATACCGCTGGAAACTTCGTGGCGGATGCCACCACCGAGGCTTGGCAATTCAGTTACGACGAGGGTTCCGCCGCCACTTTCGGCGTGCTCACCGCCAAAGCAAGCGAACCGAGCGGCGTGTCCAATGTGACTGGATTGACTATAGGCCTGCCGCAGGCAACCGCGTTGATTTACGGTTCGCTGCAAACCCCGGCCAATGCCGCGGTGCCGTTTGTGGAGATCGACGGACAGACCAACGGCAGCCCGCAATACAAATCCCAAACGGTCACAGATGCCAATGGGAACTATACGCTCAATGCGCTGAGCGGTGCGTGGCGGGTCAATTTCCAGGGAACGGCATACATCGTGCAGGAACAAAACACCGCGGTGAACACCGCCGGCACGGCCGTGCTGCAGAATCTCGTTGCAAATCCTGTTACCGCCCATATCCGGGGACAGGTCGTGGACAACCATGGCAACCCGGTGGGCAATGTGCAGGTCAATGCCAATTCCTTCGATCCCGCAAATCCAAACGGCAATTCCTTTGGTCCTCTCGTCACCGCCGATGCGAACGGAAACTTTGACCTCGGCGTTTTCGGCGGAGGCGGCACGGCGACCAGGCCGTGGACCCTCGGCCTGAATTTCGGTGACACTCCGCTCCCTTATGTGCCGACAACTCCGACCTACCATGTCCAGGACGGGGTGGACCTCAATGGGATCAGCTATCTGGTCTATGACGTCACCACGCATCTATTCGGCCAGGTTCTTGATGAAAACAACAACCCGTTGAGCAATATCTCGATATGGGGCAGCCTCACGCCTAACGGAGGAGTCAACGCCGGCGCTAACGTGGACTCCGGCGGCAATTTCGACCTCCCGCTCTTCAGCGGCAACTGGAACCTCGGCCTGAGCAACATCGGAGGCCTCGGCATCATCCCGCAAGACTTCAACATCACCGTGACGGACCACGCCGACCAGAGCGGGCTGGTTTTCCATGTGATCCATGCGGCAAACTCCCTCAGCGGACTATTGACCGGAACCGGCGGTGCCGGCATCAGCGGAGTGACCGTATCTGCCTTCACCACCTCGGGTGGCCATACCTATAGCAGCAACACCGCGACGGATTCCGGCGGACACTATTCCCTCTTCGTCTTCAGCTCCACATGGACTGTCGGTGTCGATTCAAATGGGTTGGCCAATCTGTCGTACAGCCCGCTGCAGAGCCATGACGTGTTTGTGGGTTCCAACCCGGTCGTGGTGAACTTTGCAGCCACCGCCGCAGGCGGCTACGGCATCACCCCCTCCTCTGCAGGGAACGGAACGATTTCTCCGAACACAGTGCAGACCCCGGGCTCCAATTCCGTCACGTTCTTCGCCACGCCAAACAGCGGCTATATCGTGAACCAATGGCTACTTGATGGAAGCCTCGTGCAAACGGGCGGCACCACCTATACAATATCCAATCTCACGGCCAATCATAGCTTGGAGGTCACCTTCCTGATTCCAGGCCAACTCACTCCCGCAAACTGGAGACAGGCATGGTTCGGAACCACGACAAACAGCGGCAATGCCGCCGATACGGCGGATCCCTATCACACGGGCATCAAGAACCTCGAAGTGCTGGCGTTCCTCGGCCCCGGCCAGAATCCCGCGACTGCAAAGCCCAGCCAACTGCCCGCGGTCCAGACAATCAGCGGCAATCTCGTATTCAGCTTCACCCAACCTGCGGGAGTGAGCGGCATCATCTACGCGGCCCAATCCAGCACGACGCTCAACTCCTGGCAATCGGTATCCGACTCAGGAAGTGGCTCACAGCATACCTTCGCCGTACCGATTGGAATCAACACCAAGCTCTTCCTGCGTCTCCTGGTGACCGAGCCATAGGCGGAAAATTCGCAGCGTCAGAAGCTGAGTGCGATCACGTCCCGGTGCACGCGGGACAGTGATTTTTTCTATCCGCCGACGGGTTGATTGAGGTTGACGATTCGGTTTGAGGTGTGGTCGGCTTCATGGTGATTCATTTTGTTAGTATCGGTTTGTGATGGATATGGATTTCATCGGGTCCCGGTCCGATAGGTGTGAACGCAATTGCACGCCATTGAGGGGCTTCGCGATGCCCCGCCCGCCCAAGGCGGCGCCGAGGGCGGGAAAATGGGGGCCGGCATCTCATTGTTGCAAGGTGAGCAGCAGACCCTTGTTGGGTGGAATCATGATTGCCGCGGAAACCAGATAGGCAGCCTTCTCCTGAAGTTTGTCCATCTCCATCGCGGTGAGTGTCGCCTTGGCGGGATCAATGCCCAACGCCTTGAAGTCGATCGCCAGCCGCACGCTCTCGTCCTTGGCGCTCCAACTGGCCAACGCGATGAGCACGCTGCCATTTTTCCGATAGATTGTGGCAAGCACTTCGGGGATGCCGGTTTTGACGGGACAGGCGGCATCCCAGAAGCCGATCATCTCGCAGCCGGCCATCCCGAATTCGTCCATCGCTTTCCACAGCGGCCGCGGCTCGCCGCCCCACCCGAGGCGCGCCACCTCGCCGAAGACCATCCCGCGCCACGGCTGTCCGGCCCCTAACATCTCGCTCATCAGCCCGAAGGGAATGCCGGACATCTCGACCAGCCACAGGTCCGGCTTGGCGTCATAACTGAAACCTTCCCCATACCACAGCCGGTTGTAATAGGGAAAATTCTGCATGTAACAATAGGCGGACGGAGTCATGCCCGCGTCCCAGTTGAAGTGGCTCCACGAGTGGGAGTCGATCTGGCTGTTAGGATGGTGCGCGTCCAGGATGCGACGGGCGCGCTGGGTGGTCTTGCGGCCCATCGAGGTGTCATCGATATACAATCCGTCGATGCCCGCCTTGGTGACGGTATATGCCAATCCTTCGAGGTAGAAATTATCGAGTCGCGAGTCAGGCGTCGTGATAACGGCGAGGTCGAGCAGGCCGTTGTATGGGCCGCCGATGGTTTCACGCCAGGCGGGAATGAAATCCTCGCGCAAGTGTTCGACCAGCCACGGGTGGGCACCGCTGCTGTTGGTTAGGGATTTGCCCTGCCCGTCGCGTGGCGGGCAAATGATCTCGCCGTTGAGGCTGTGGAACGCCCACAATTCCGGCAGGTTGTTAGTGATCTCGCGGGTGGTGTAATAGATCTTGGCCAGCAAGCCGGCGGCATGGACCTTTTTCACGCACTCAACCAGGCGCGGGAATGACAGGTCCCAATAGGGATAGTTGATACACGGGGTGGGCAGTTTGTTATGATGGATGTTGAGTACGTTGGCATCCATGGCGGCGATCCTCGCTGGATCGGCGATGTCCGCGTCATCCACGCCCTGATGCGGGTGGAAATAGCGCAGCTTCCATTGGTTCTCAGTGTCCAACGGCTTGAACGGCGTCAGGAAAAGGTCGAAGTCAAACCGCAACTTCTGCCCGGTTTCCAGTTGCCGCTTGCCGCTGGTAACCGTCATCGTCACGGAATTGTCGCCCTGGGTGGCAAGAACCACGTTTCCCTGGCCGCCGTTGCACCACGAGTCGGGCATGTTGAGCCTGCGCTGGCCGTAATAACAATTGATCAGGGGTGAACGGAAATTGCCGCCCTTGAGCTGGAGTTTGAGGCCCGCGTTCACCCCGCCGATCCAGAACCCGTCCTGTTGCTCGTCGGGATCCCATTTCCACTCCACCTTCTCCGGCCGCAATCCGCCACGGCGGTTGAGACCCATGAAATACGCCGATGCCGCCTGCGTGAACGCGCCTTCCAGGCGGATGTCCTTGATAGATATGGTTTTCCTGGCCAGCAGATTGCAGCGCATCCGGACAAAGCCGTCAAACTCCAGCAGGCCGGTGACCTCCAGGTCGAGGTCGGTCGCGTGCTGGGTGGCCGCCCATTCGATGAGGCAGGGTTTTTCGCGAACAAACCTCACCTTGCCCGCCTCCAATTTCAATGCGCCCGCGTCGGTTTCCACCACCAAGCGCAACGGCTGTGCCAACACCTCGGTGGGCTTGGCGTCGGTGCGGGTGTTGCTGCCGTTGAACGACGACGCCACACCACAAGGCAAGCCGCCATCGGCCAGCGTCAGCCGCCGGCCTAACACAAACAGCTCGTTGCCCGTGCGCCTGACCGGAACAAATGGCTTGACCACCACCTCGTCACTCTGCCCGATTGTGGAGTCCAACCACCGCAATCGCGACAAGCGCCACCCTTGGCTGTCACCACCATCATCCAACATTTCACCACCCACGGTGATGCTCACTTTGACGTCCACGGGCTTGATACCGGGTGCGGCGAACTGGATCTGCCCGAGAAACCGGCCGCTGGCCACGCGCGGGATTTGCACCCCGATCCACAGCGGCTGCACGCGGCCCTTGGCGACGCGCACTTCCTTGACTAACGGGTTGCCAAGAAAATCCGTGCCGCCCTGGTTGAAACAGCGGAATGCCGCGGCAGGAATGCTTTGGCTAGGCGCTCCGGATGACGTGAAATCGCCAATACGCAAGGTGACCGGCCCAAGGTCGCCACCCGCAGCATATACACCTAACTGAAACACATAAAACTCGCCCGGTTGCGCGGTGCCGGCGAATTTTTCCAGCCAACCATCCGCGCCTTCCAGCCAGTGTGTCGGCAGCGCGTCATGGCGGCGGATGGAATTCACCCGGTCCTCGCCAAATACATAACAATCGCGCGGCACCCGCCGGGTGAAGGCCTCGACCTGCGCGGGGGTGGCGAGTTGTTCCATGTCCTTCACTGCCGCTCCGCCCGGTGCGCCCGTAACCGACGGTTCCGCAGCCAAGGGCGACACGCTCAGCAGCACTGCCAACGTGGATGATTTCCATGTGTTTGTCATAAGTAGGAGCGATAGGTGTTGTGCCAATCTACGGGGATGCCGGGTTCGGATTCTTCACTGGCGGTCCATCGACGATCGCCTTGTCCCCCATCAGCCGCGCCAAGGTCGGTTCGATAGCCCGTATCCAAGCCTCGCCACCACTGGTCTGACCTGGGTTCGCCAAGTTCGACCCGCCGGGGTGCAGCAAGTCCCAGAGCCTGGCCGTATTGATAGAGTCGTCTGCGTTCAGGAACACTCGGCTGAGGTCCAGCCAGAAGACATGCTTGCCGTCGGCGAGTCCTCGGGTCAGCTCACCCGCTTGCTGACAGGTATCGATGCACCGGGGGGAGCCGTGAAAACTCCAACCGGCCGTCGGCTGATCGGCGTCGCCACCGCGCGGGAAAATGCGCAGGATCAGGATCTTGCTGGTCGGGTGGCGCAGCCGGATGAGCTCGGCGATGGCCTTGGTGCCGGCCAAAATCTGTTTGGCCGTGTGGACAGTCGGAAAACTGCGGTCGTCTGCGTTGTTGGTGCCGATCAATATCTGGAACAGCTTGGGAGAGGTCGTGAAGTCAAGTTCGCCGTTTTGGAGACACCAGAGGATCTCCTCGGTCCGGTAGCCATTGTGGCCGAGGTTGATGGCGTTGTGCGGAAGCAAATATTTGTTCCAAACCGCCGCCAACGGCGCATAGTTGCCGCCGAAACTGGGATCCAGCGTGTGCGTGATTGAATCACCGATCAACGCCAGGTCGTAGGTGCCGGATTTCACCTTGGCTATTAACACGTCGTGCCGGGCAGATGCCGATGGCTTCGGGAAATCGGCGTCGCCGGGCTGCGGTGCGGCGTGACCGAGCGACGCGGCCAGGACCGCTGCGATTACAGTGGAAACCAATGCGCGTGCTTTCAATGGATGGTGTGATGGTGTGACATGCATTGGCGATCAGCTCACCGTGCCCTCCACGTGGAAGAGCTTTCGTGCAACGCCGATGGGGACGGTTGCCTCGTAGCGTTGGTTTAGGAGGTCGCATGCGGGAATGTCAGGGTTGGGTGATTCCTGCGCGAAGAACGCCCTTGCCGGGGAGTCCGTCGGTGCCCTGGAGGAAGAGGGTATGGTATTCCCAGCCACTGCTTCCAAGATCAGGAAGACCGGTGACGGACGGGGCGAGGGCAATTGGAACTTCGACACGTGGGTTTCATACGAACCGAGATCCAAACTTCCTTCAATCGTGTAGCGGATGCCGTCGATTGTGGCGGATGGTGACGGAGTGCCGGAAAACCGCGCTCCGGCGCGCCCGGCGAGATTGAGCGCCAATTCCCGCCCTACCGGCCCCGCCAGATCCGGCGTGGAGGGAGCCGTTAGATCGTTGGAGGAGGCGTCCGTCGGGTCGCCTTTGAGTGCGAACACGATGAAATTCGGAACCCTGCACCTGGCCGGAATTCATTTCAACAGGCGGGCGGGGCGGATAGGGAACGTCGGTCCACCAACCTCCGATGCCGCGGTCTGAAAGGCTGCGGCCGCGGAAGTGACCACCAACGTTGGCCCAACCGCTACTTCACGAAACTCGGGCTCTTATGGCTGCTAGACGCCCGGGGATCGACATTTGCCAGTCTCCGTAACGGAGCAAACCACTGACTGGAGAGCCGGATGCGGGAGATCCGCCCGTCCGGTTCGGAGGGGGGAGCGGGACTGGCGCCCCGTTCCTACCTCTATCGCGCGTCTGCGCGCAGACGCAACTCGATGCACGGGTCGCGGTCAAGGCTTGACACCGGGGGGGGGGCCGATAGATTAGGTCCCACCCTCAAT
>Ga0118677_10005302_pt1 | contig 22679 bp, 11 predicted proteins | sample AliMusrvi5mmetaG_FD_86154 | JGI IMG/M metagenome (GOLD analysis project Ga0118677, IMG submission 86154)
CCACGGCGCCCTTGATCCGGGCCAATGTCCGCTTCGCCACGGGAAATCCCGTCGTGAGATACAGGTCGCGGGGAATGATGCTGGGCGACGACACGGGGTCCGCATAGCCGATGGCTCCGGCCCCGACCTTGAGCTGGGCATTGGCCCACGCCACGCAGAATTCCTCGTTCACCCTGAGCAGGTGGTCGAACAGCTCGGGTTGCTCGTGCATGAGGATCAGGTACTCCTCGAAGCCCATTTGCATGATGGGCAGCGACAACGGTGAGATGACCGACCCCATGACCGGGATCTCGCCGCCGGCCCGTTCCACCAACAGCTCGATCAGGCGCAGAATCTTCTGCAAACACGGCGAGTCCTCGATGCGCGGCGGTTCCAGGCGCCGGATCGCGTCGGGATTCACGATGAACGGAGCCCCCGAGTTGGGCGGCCCGTCCCCGCGGTAAATCACCTCGCCGCCCCACGCCTCGGTTTCCACGGCGCCGTACATGAATCCGAGCAGCACATCGTTGCCGTATTTCTCGCGGATCCGCCACTGCCCCTCGGCCACAGTCTCCGCCTTGGAAAAATAGTCCTGGATCGAGAGCCCCAGTTCCCGCGCCCCTTGCATGACGCCTGGCAGCAGAAACGGAACGCGATCGGGCTCGCGGTGCCCCATCGTGGTTGCCAGCCGTTGCGCCGAAGTCATCGCGGCGGGCTTCATGGGGCCTCCTTCGCCAGCCGGACAACCGCCGCGACCGCTTCCGCCGCCGTCATGCCGACTGCATCGGCGCCCACGTCCTGCCAGAGCCGGTCATCGAAACGGAATGGCGCCCCGCCCACGATCAGCCGGGTCCGGCAGCGTTCGGCGTCCAGCCGTGCTTTCAGATCCTTTACGCGCAAGGCGGATGGAAGCATCAGCGTGGAGATCAGCAGGATCTGGATGTCGTCCGCCTTGACCCTGGCGACCAGCGGCTCGATGCCGGTCCGCCCGTAGTTGAGCAGCGAGAAACCGCTGGCGCGCAGGGCCGAATACACGATGCGCATGCCGAGCAGATGGTAGTCCTCCAGGACGGCGATGGCCATGGGCGGGACATCCTTGCGCGACACGTCGCCGGGCGGCAGGATCGTGTCGACCAGTTCCTCGCACAACCGGCCGCTCATGTAGACCTGCGACAGCGAAACGCGACCATCCTCCCACCCGGCGCCGATCCGCTCCAGGACCGGCACGATCAGTCCTTCGACCCGGTGCAGCGGCGCAACGTCGGCAGCCACTTCGTTCAGCAGGCGCTTCACGGCCACCCGGTCCAGAGCCAGCAGCGCCAGCTCCATTTCAGCCAATTGGGACTCGGTGACGATGCCGTTCATCCGCCCAAACCTCCCGTGTTAAGCGCCGTTCAAGACGCTCTTTCAACGCACAGAAGGCATGCTAGCGCACGGCGTCCCCGTGTCCAGTGGTTTTGAGGGGGTGGGAGACGGCAGGGCGCATCTCCGAATCGTGACATCTTGCCATTGGACGAACGAAGCCCGATGTGGGGTCGACGTCCCCGTCGACCTTTGGGCAGGCAGCTGCCAAAATTTCTTCCCCATCGCCCGCACTCTCGCAGGCGGATGGGGACATCCGCCCCACATCAGGAATCGCCGCTCCACGGCATCGGGGGAGGCATTACCAGAATTCGCAGATACACCCAATGGGCAGGGCACCCAAGGCGGACTAATCCGCAACCACTCCAGGGGCTCTCGCATGGGCATTAAACAGAGGCCGTCGACGCCTTTGCCACGACTGTCGGCGGGAAGACAATTCTCAGTCCCGACCTGGGGCCAGCCGTCTCTGTTGGTCCTGCTTCGATGCGGGCTACCAACTGGTCCACGGCCCTGCTCCCCATATCCACCAGGGGATGCCCGACTGACGTCAGTGGCGGGTCGACCATCCGGCACCAATCGGAATCGTCGACACCCATCAGACTGATCTGGCCCGGCACCGCCACCCCGCCGCCTCTCAACACCGGCAACATGATGCCGGCCACTAAGTCACAATACGCGAGCCAGGCGGTCGGGCCCCGTTGTCCCAGCGTCACGATGTGTTGCGCGGCGGCCCGCCCCTCGATCTGGCATAAGTCGGCGTCCGGCGCCAGTGGCCGTCCCAGCAGGCGTTGGTCGAAAACCCACTCCGGCGGCACTTCGAGCCCCATCTCCGCCGTGACCTGCAGGAAGCCTTGTTGTCGCAGCACAGAGTCGCGGTTGGGCGATAGCCGGCACGATCCGATGAATCCAATTTGCCGGTGCCCCAACCCCGCGAGGTGCTCGACGGCAACTCGACTGACGGCCCGGTTATCGAAAACCATAGCGTCCAGTCCTACTTCCGGCCCGGAATAGTCCGCCGCCACTACGTTACACCCCCGCGCCAACAATTCTCCAACCCAAGGCGTCTCTCCCTCGGCATGTATCAGAATCAACCCGTCAATGCGTCGCTCGGCGAATTTGTCGAGGCACGTCTTGGGGTCCTGATTGCCGCTCAGACCGATCAGCAGCAGGTCATAACCGTGTTTGCGACTGGCGGCCTCCACACCACGCAGGATGGTGTCGTCGTAGGCGTAGCCCAATCCTGCCCAGGGGCTCGACGGAATATAGACACCGAGCGTGCGCGTACGCCGACGCACGAGGCTGCGGCTGGCGAAATTGGTGCGATAGCCCAGTTCCGCGGCCACGCCTAACACCCGCTCGCGCATGGCCGCACCCACCACGGTGTTGCCCCGCGCCCCGTTTACCACGGTGGACACCACAGCCGACGAGCAGCCCACTCGTCGCGCCACGTCCTTCATAGTCACATGTCCCGTCATGAATCCATCCTTCGCGCCTGCCTTACGAACATTCCCAGAATAGACTGGACATGGTCCAGAAGAGCCACGCCTTAACAGGCGCGGCTACGTGGCCGCCGGTGTTAACCGGTGGCAAATCCATGTCCGGACTATTGTGAGAACGTTCGCACTTACCGAAACTTAAAAATCGAACCCATGCCCTGACCGTATGTATCCGACAAGGCCGCCCGCACCGTCACATCGTCCAGCATGACCATCCCAAGGCCTGCAAATCTGACGCGCGTCAGGCTCGCGTTCGTCTGCACCATGTTGAACCACGATCCGTTGGTGTTCAAGCCCGAGTCGCTCCATCCGGCGGGGTCGGTCACCGGCAATCCCTCGTTGATGCGCACCTGGAACCGGTGCAGCGCATAGTCCTGCGCCACCGTGATCCTGACCCATTGCGAGGTCGAGATGGATCCCCCATTGGGCAGCGTGCGCCACTCGTTGGTCGGCGCCCCGCCCGCGGTGTTGCAGTGCCAGATCACGAGTTGCTGGTTCGTACTCACGTACAGCGCGTACTGCCGGTTCGTGTCGTTGTCCGGAACGAATTGCATGGGAAGCGGCACGGTCATGAAATCGAGGTAGGCCAGATGCGCCCCTTCGGTGTGAATTTCCGTCCGAATACCATCCAACACGTCGAGCACCTGCTGATGGGCTCCGGCAACTGGGTATCCTGCATGCTGCTGCAGATAGAGCGCCAAACTTGCGGTCGCCGCTGGATCGTTGGTCACGACGCCCGCATCGGGATAATCCGCCGACCAGCCATTCGTGCCGGCCATCAACGTGCCGCTGGGGTACTGTTCGAACGGCTCCGCGTAAGGCATCACGTTGAAAAAACCCGTGTCGTTCGTGAAGGTGATGCTGATCCCGGACATGACGGAGTTGCTGACATAAATCGCATTACCCGCAACAAACGCACCGTCCTGGAAAGCGAACACGATATTGCTTACGCTGTCCGACGGCTCATTGGAGACTGCGATGCCCAGGAACCGGACGCTGAGTTGCGTCAGTGTGTCCTGTGTAATCTGCGCCGTCAGGCCCGGCGGTACGGGAGGGCCGCCTAGTGTGATCAGTCCCGCCGACACGAAGTCCTCACCGTTGGTCCCATTTAGAGTATCTCCCGAGAGCGTGATGGTCACCGGATTATGGTTATCAATCACGCCACCCGAGATCTCCCTGAAACTGATGCCGCTGTACGTCAGTATCCTGGGATCGTTGAACTGGATCTGCAGAGTCGGCAACGTCCAGTTCGAGACGGCCCCCGCGTTCTCTCCCACAAAAGCCGAGTTGTCGAACGTGATGACCAGATTAGTAATGCTGTTGGCGAAGGCGTTCGACGTGGCGGTTCCCGTAAAGATCAACGTCGCATCCTGCGCCGTAGCCCCGCGGATTATCTGCACGCCCAGTCCGCCCAGGCTGGGCGATATCGTCACCTTGCCGCTGGCGACCAGGTCCTCGCCGTTGGTGGCATTGAAATACTTGTTCGACAGGGTCAGCGTCGTCCCGCTTACCGTCCCGTTGTTGGTCACCGTCTCATGGAACACCGTTGCCCCGTACGTCAGTACGCCCGGATCCGCAAAGGTGATCGACAGGTTCGTCTGGTTATTAAGGACGCTCGATGCCGGCACCGTGTTGAACGCCCCGTCTTGGAACGTCATCAACAAGTTCGTGCTGTTCGCCGCCGCATGCGCCGCCGCGCTCCCCGTAAGCCGCATCTGCAACTGTGTGGAACTCACCATCGTTACGGCGCCAGTCAGTCCAGACGGCATATTCGTGAACGCCACTTTCAAGCCGTTCGTCCCAAAATCCTCGTTTGTCGCGCCGTTGAACGTTCCGTACACCAACCCGATCGTCACCGTATTCGTGGGGTCGAACGACCCGTCGTTCGCCGCCGCCTCGGTGAACCCGCTTCCGGTCCAACTCAGCTGCGGTCCGTTCGAGAATGTCACGCTCACACTTGTATACGGCAGCCCCGTCACGTCCCACGCGTTACCGAGCGCAAAGGCGCTATTGGAGAATGTCACGCTGATGCCGTTGCTGACACTGTTCACGTATTCGTGCTGCGCCGCCGCACCGGTCAGTCTGACCGTCACTTGCGTCGTACTCGCCACCAGAACCATGCCCGTCAGTCCCGCCGGCAGGCCGGTCACGGAGGCCTTGCCGCTCACCGTCAGATCCTCTCCGGTCGTTCCCGCCCAGGTATCCCACAGCAGTGTCCCTACCAGTGTCGTGCCCGCGTCGATCGTTCCGTTGTTCGTCACGCTTTCCGTAAACGCGCCGCCCGTCCACGCCACCGACCGGTTCGTCACGACGACGTCGTCCACGTAGTTCGTGCCCTCCTCGCCCAGACGCAACCGTGCCAGCGCCCCGTTGGTTTGAACCATGTAGAACCAGGAACCCGAATTAGTGAGGCTGCCTGCGCTCCAGGCCCACCCGGCCGCATTCGTCAGGGGCACCTCTTCGTTCACACTCACCTGGTATAGGTTGTGCGCGTAATCGTTCTTGATGGTGAAGCGAGACCACACGCCCGTGCTGACCGGCGCGTTCGACAGTTCCAGCCATTCGTTCACACCCGGTGCCCCGCCTGTCATGTTTCGATGCCAGACGACCACATGCCCATTGGTCGCGACGTAGACGGCATACTGTTGATCCGGATCGCCTCCGGGTGTATTCGTCAGCGCGACCGGCATCACCATCACGTCCACGGCCACCACGCCGCCCGTCACGCTCCGCACGTCGGTACGCACTTCATTCGTCGTCTGGAGCACCTGCGTGTGCCCAACCGATGCCGGCAACGGGTACGACCGGCCGTTGACCGCATAGTTGGTCAACAGCCCCACGACCGCCGGATTCGTCGTGACGATACCGTCACCGACATTATCCGACGACCAGCCGTTGGTTCCAGCCACCTGGAAACCGTTGGTGTAGGTCTCGAACGAATCCGCCCAGGGAACGACATTGGTCGTCCCGAATGCGACCGGCCCGCACGCCAGCCAGGCCATCGCCAGTGCCGCCGTCAGCACCGGCAGTTGCTTCGTGTTTCTCATGGGAGTCCCCCTTGGTCCAACACGGTTGATGACCTACTCCGCGATAAGCAAGAAACCGGTGACGCGCGGGCGCAACATGAGTCTATTCCCATTAACGGTCACTTTGTAACCGGCCGGAGTAACCGACCAAGCCGACGGCGTTCCCACAATAGCATTGGTTGATTGGAACAGGGGCATCACGGCCGTCGGGTTCAACGAACCGCTCACATTCAACGTCGCCGTGGTGGGCAACGTCAGCGTGCCGTTTACGTTCACGGCATTGCCCACGCTGTTTGATGTCCAGAGGAGCGTGCAGTTCGCGCCCAGCGTCAGGTTCGTCATGAACGTCACCGTGCTATCCACGATTTTCATGGTGCCGTTGTTGGTCACCGCCCCCCACATCCTTGCCGTCGTATTGGAGAACAGCAGCCAGCCGTTGGTCGTGCCGGCCTGCCCGATCGTGACACTTCCGTTGGTATAGGCCGTGCCGCCATTGACCATCTCCAATCGCCAGTAGTTCGTTGGGCCGAGATTCGGGTCGAAGGTGTAAGTCTGGTTCGTCGGACTGTTGTTGGTCGCGTTGGCCAGCCGGAACGTGTTAATGCCGCTGAAAGTGATATTCGTCAAACTGGCCAACCAGTTGCCCTTGACGTTCGCGTTGGTCACGTTACGGAATGAGATGGTGCCGTTACTGACCGCGAGCAAGTTCCCGTTCGAGGCGATCGTCGGCGTGCCGGTCGTGAACTGCAGGATGCCGCCAGCATCCGTGAACGAGTTGCCCAGGCCGGCGCCGACTGTCAGCGACAGTCCCGCTTCTAGCAACGTGCCGCCCGCCACCGACAGGGTGTTACTGGAAGCTGATGATGCGCCGATCGACACGCTTGTCGCGTAGACTTGTCCGCCATTGGTGATCGTCGCACTGTTGCCAACCGACGACGCGCCGGAACCGACTGTCAAAGTGCCGGCGTTTGTGATGATGCCGCCATCGATCGCGAGGACATCGCCAGTGTACGCCCCCGAACCCATAGTGAGGGCGTTGCCATTCATATTCCAGAACGCGCCACGACGAACGTTCACGACGGTGGTATTGCCGCCGAGGGTGAGTGTGCCACTGCTCAACGTGGCGTTGGTTACCGTCATCGTACCGCCGGCGATTACGCTAATGGTCCCGTTGCTCACGGAACTGGCGGCACCGTAGCCGCCGACGTTGTAGACGTTATTACTGTCGGTGGCAAGATTGCCCACCTTCACGGGCCCGCTGTAGAACTGGCCGCCGTTGACGATGTTCAGGGCGTTGCTAATCGCATTGGCAGTAGCATTATTCCCGTTGCCGATGTTCACCGTGCCCACGTTCGTCAAGACGCCGCTATCAATGGTCAGCACGTTGCCGAACGCGGTGGCATGGCCGCTGGTGTCTTGATTGCCTATGGACAGTGGTCCGCCACTCAGGTTCACCGTCGAGTTGGCGAGGATGTAGGCGGCATTGTTGGTGCTTTCACGGTAGCCGACGTACAGCCCCGTGGCGGTCAGATTGGCGTTGGTCACGGTCAACGTATTGTTCGTACTGGGGTAAATGGCGCCGGTAGTGTAGGCGCCGCCGAGTTGGATCACGGTATTGACAACCGTGACGGCCGCACCGGCACCGCCGACCTGATAATAGTTATTGTAACCCGCGCCCGGGTTGTTACCGGGTACGCCGACGTACACATTGCCGCTGTAGAATCTGGCGCCGTTGCTGACGATCAGTCCGTTACCATTGTCATTCACATACTGGCCAATGTACACGGTGCCCACGTTGGTAACCGTGACGTTGTTCAGGGTCAGCAGATTAGTGAGAGAAGAGCCATAACTGGTGCCGATGTTGACGGCTTGTTTGCGGAGGTCCCAGGTACCGCCCTGTCCGACGGCGTTGGTGCTGGTGACCAACCCGTTGTTGCCGGACCCACTCCAAAGGTTAACCGTATTTGTCGTGAACAGGTTACCGTTGACCGCCAGTTTGAACCCCGTCGAAGCGGTGATTCCCCCCAGCAGCGTGTTGGTGCCGGAAAGCACCAACATAGCCGGTCCGCCGAGAGCCAGTGTGCCCAACCCGTTGATGGCACCGGCGTAGGTCTGGTTCGTCCATGGCGCGATCGTCAACGTGCCCTGATCGATCCAAGTATCGCCGGTGTACGTCATATTAGAAAGCGTCAGCGTGCCGCCGCCAAACAACGTCAGGCCCCCGGAGCCGGTAATCGTCGGTGCCAGGAGGCGCGTTCCCGTGACATAGGCCAGCAATTCGTTCGCGCCGACGTCAACGGTGCCGCCTCCGAGAATATTGCCCCCTGTTATGATAAACCCGCCACTCGCGTTGCTCAGGATGGCGCCTGAATTGACCGTGACATCCTTCCCAACCTTCATTGCGTACACGTTGGTATTCTGGTTCACGGTCGCCGTACCGGTAAGGTTGACCTTCTTGGCGGCATTCCACGGGTTGGCTTGTGTGGCATCATAGACCACGTCAGTCAAACCCGCGGTGCCGTAGGTGACGAAGTTGGCAGTGTTCGAGTCAACGATCCAAGGGCTGAGCATGCCGCTGACGGGAGTCGGCGCGCTGCTGAAGGTCACTTGCTCGCGCGTGCCCAACCCGTTTTGCGGCATAAGCATCAAGATCGCCCCGATGCCTGAGGTGCGCGCCAAACTGCCGGCGGAGAGGATATTGGTGGAACCGGCGACCGCGGTGTTCAGGGTGAGTTGCGCAACTCCGGCATTGACCAGGTTGCCCATGCTATACGTCGTGTTGCCCGCCACCGTGGTGTTTAACCCCAAGACAGCCAAAGAAGTCTGGTTCGTCTGGCCCAGCGTCACAACTGACGAGGCCCCGCCGAGGGCGTTGCCTCCGTTGTAGGCTTGCACGGTGTCGCCAATGACGGTCAGGCCGGACAACTGATTCGCCGCATTCGAAAGCACCAGCGTGCCTCCGATCCCAGACTTGGCCAGCACATAAGCGCCCGTCACGGCGCCGCAGAGCGTGACGCTCTTCGTCAGGTACCAGGCCTGGTTGCCGCCCAAGGCAATATTGTTACTGAACATGACGGCAACGCCGGTGTTGGTCAGCGTCCCATTGATCGTCATGGCTCCCGCCCCACCGTCCAGGAACGTCACCGCCCCCGTGCCCGTGATGCTTACGTTGCCGACGCTGACGTTCGACACGGTTACGATTGACGGGGCCGCGCACGCGAAGACAGCGTCATTGCCATTAGTCCACACACTCAGAGTGTGGCCGTTGGCCAGCGTGCTGTTGGTTGCCCAGTAGGCATCCACGGTGCTCCACACACCGATGCCTCCTTGCGGAGTGTTGGTGGTCCCTGTGTCCCACCACTGTTGAACCGCTTGGGCCGGTTGGCCCGCCACCAACGCCAGAAGCACCACCACGACAGTTGCCAACCCCACGCGCCTTGCTGTCTTCATGCGATCCTCCTTAAGTCCGCTCGCTTCAGCCACGATCAAGACACCTCTACTCCTCACAACACTTGACATCCATCACGAAGCAGTAGATGATGCGATTCATTTGTGAGACTAATCGTTTCATTTTTTCAATTTCCAGTCAAGAGGTAAATGGAGAGCGGTACCGAAGTGAGAAGGCCGCAAACACAACGAGGCACCCCATGACAATAACACGCGAACCGAACATGAACACGACAACTCATCTCAACCACAGGCCGTTTTTGGGAGACACCCTGTGTCGCCTTCTATACATGACGTTGGCATCGGCCGCCCTGCTAGCAGGCGGCGCCTCGGCGCAAGTGGGGGCGATCGCGCCGAAGTTCCTCATCGACCCGAACAATCCGACGGCGGCAAAACAGGTGACGTCGAGTGACGACGGGCAGGCGAGCGTCGCCCTCGGCAAAGACGGCATCGCCGTGACCATGCGGGGAGGCGTGGCCAATTACCCGGGGATCGTCATCAAATCGGAATCCGGCAAGCCGTGGGATCTCTCCCCTTTTGGTCACATCGAGGCCAAGGTTATCAACACGGGTGATAAACCCATGGGCATCAATATGGCTGTGGACGGCGCGACGTGGGAAGTGAGAAACACGGAGACCGTCACCGTGAAGCCCAGTGAAAGCAAAATCGTTAAGGTGATCTTCGGCTACCAGTATGGCTTCAAACCGGGACCCGCGGTCAAATCGTCTTCGGTCTCAGAACTCCTCTTCTTCTTGAGCAAATCAGATCAGCCGCGCTCCTTCCGTATCGAAGATTTGCAGGCCTCCGGCGCGGCGGGCGAAAAGCCGCCCTTGGATCCGAATTCCGTGGTGACCAAACCAGAGAACGGCGTGATCCTTGGCAAAGGTGTGACGTTTGACGCGGTGAAGCAGGTCGAAGCCAGAGGGGGGCAATTCACAAACGGCCCCGACGGCGCTCTGGCCGTGACCTTCACGGGCGGTGCGCTGGAAACCCTCAAGATCAAGCCGGCCATGGGCGCGTGGGATCTAACCGAAGCCAACCAGATCCGGGTTACATTCAAGAACATCGGCCAGCAGGCGGCGACGCCGACGGTTGTCGTCGGGCCGACAGAGGTCGCCGCGCCGCCGCCCATCGAACCCGGGGCTGAAACGGAAATTGCCGTGTCTTTCATCCCGGCGGTCTCAGGAGTCGGCGTCAAGGAACTCAAGGGTACGTATAATGGCCTGATTCAGGGAACCGGCACAGGGTTTGAGAGCGAAAAGGTGAAAGGCTTCAGCATCCTCTCCGACAAAACGCCCGGAGCCAAGCGCCTGCTCATCACGTCCATCATCGCCGATGCACGTCCGGAAGAGGTTCCTAGTTGGGTGGGCAAGAAACCCCCGGTCGACGGCGACTGGATCCAAACCTTCGCCGAAGAGTTTGACGCCCCCGTCGACACCAACAAATGGAACATCTACGGTAACAACTTCTGGGATAAACGGACTCACTTCAGCAAGGACAACCTCATCCTGAAAAACGGAAAAATGATCTTCCACTATGAGAAGAAGACCGGCGCACACAATGATGCCGCAAACGGCAAGCCGACGGATTACGCCTGCGGGTTTCTCTGCACCTATGGCAAATGGACGCAGAAATACGGTTACTTCGAGTCCCGCATGAAACTGCCGAAGGCCCCGGGTCTCTGGCCCGCCTTCTGGCTCATGCCAGACCGCGGCAAGGCGCTGGGCGCACAATGGAAACGGGCCAACACGGGTAAATTGGCGACGGATGCCGGTGTCGGCGGAGCGGAATTCGACATTATGGAATTTCTCTCCGGCTGGGGCATCTACCGCTTCAACGTGGCCCTCCACATGGATGGCTACGGCAAGGAGCACAAGAGCGTCGGATCCGCCAATACTTATGTGAGCGCCGACAAGGATGGATACATCACCACCGGCCTGTTGTGGACGCCTGGCGTGGCCGTGATCTATAACAACGGCAAGGAAATCTTTCGCTGGGAAAGCCCCCGGGTCAGCGATGTGCAATCCTACCTCATGTTCGACATGGTTTCGGGCGGCTGGGCCAATACCCGGCTGGACGACAGCAAACTGCCCGATGACTTCTGCATCGACTATGTCCGCTGCTGGCAACGGAAGGATCTGGCCTCTGCCGAGGATGGCCCCAAGCCTAACGACGGGAATCCCGACGAAACGAAGAATTAGTCAAGATTTGCCATGTCGAGATAAAGATCACCAAGTTGCCGGCGAGCAACCCTGGACATCGGGCCAACCATGAACGCTGTTTGCCGATGCGAACCGGAAGCCACCGGCGACCTTGCCGGTCATCAGCCCGGGTACATCCGGCATTGGCTGGTGGCCGGTCCCCACGAAGTCTCCCGGCAGAGGTAAACAATGACATTTTGTGATAATTCTCCCCTGAAACGCAACTCTGGCAACCCGATCCTAACGCCGGAACAAATGCCGTTCCCGTGCTACAGCGTGTTCAACGCGGGTGTGACGATGTTCCGCGGCAAAGTGACGATGATTCTGCGCATCGAGAAGCGGGACCGCCTGAGTTGCTTCCACACCGCGACGAGCAGCGACGGGGTCCATTTCGAGGTCAATCCCGAACCCATCGACTATCCGTGGGCGGAGCGCGAGAAACAACTCGGTTGGACGAACCGCTTCGACATGCGCCTCACGCAGATCGAAGGCCGGTACATCGGCTGTCATGCCGCGCACGTGGGCAAGTTCGGCTGCTGCATCGCAATGGCGACGACCGAGGACTTCGTGCATTTCAAGACGATCTACCAGGGCGAACCGACGAACCGCAACGCCGTGTTGTTCCCCGAGAAGATCAACGGCCTGTACGCGCGCCTCGACCGGCCGCACACCGCTAATAATAACGGAACGATCTGGGTCAGCTATTCGCCCGACCTCGAATTCTGGGGTCGATCGAAGCCGCTGACGATGCGGGATCTGGATTGGGCGTACAACAAGACCGGTGCCGGGGCGATCCCGATCAAGACGCCGCAGGGCTGGCTGGAAATTTACCACGGCACGTCGTCCATGTGTTCGTCGGAGAACTACTACCTCGGAGCCATGCTGCTCGACTTGAACGATCCCTCCAAAGTCATTGCCCAGCCGCGCGAGTTCATCCTGGCCGCGGAGAAGGACTATGAATGCATGGGCCAGGCGCCGAACGTCGTCTTCACGAGCGGCGCCCTGGAGATGCCGGATGGTACATTGAACGTCTACTATGCGGGCGCGGACACCCGCATGTGCCTGGCGCAAACCACCGTGAAACAACTGACCGAATGGTGCTTGCGCGCGTAAACGAGGGGTTGGATCAAACATGATTTCTGCCTCGCCCACATCTGTCCGATTTGACAAAATAGGGAAAACTGATCGATGGCAAATCGTGACAGAACTTATCACGCTGGCACACTGAGTTACACCAAGACCGCTTTAGGCCGGCTCTACTTTTGGCTGCTATGGGGGGATTTCTGTTACTTCATGGTTGAGACGGTCGTCCCCAGCATCATTCCTCTGAAATTCAAGCATTTAGGCGCTTCCAATTTGCTCATGGGACTGATCCTGACTAGCATTCCAAGAATCATTGGGTCCACATTGAACCCGATCATTAGTTTCAAGAGCGATCGTTTCCGAAGCCGGTGGGGGCGGCGCATCCCATTCATTTTGGTCACCATGCCATTCCTGGTCTTCTGTTTCCTGGGGATAGCCTTCACGGATGACATTAGCCACTGGGTGGGCCGGGCTTTCCCCGCTGTGACCCACTCGGTTGCCCCGGCCACGTTGACCCTGATCGTGCTCTCGGTGTTCCTGATTGCATTCGACTTCTTTAATACCTTCGTCGGCTCCGTGTTCTGGTATCTCTTCAATGATGTGGTCCCGGAACAATTCCTCGCCAGATTCATGTCATGGTTTCGCATGGTGATCATGGTAACCGGGATGATCTACAACTGGTGCGTCTTCAAACATGCCGAGACCCATTTCAAAGGCATCTTCATCGGTGCGGCCCTGCTCTACCTGTTTGGTTTTGGCGCGATGTGCCTCTTTGTCAAAGAGGGAGAATATCCGCCACCGCTCGAAAACACGGACGGACGTAAAGGCTTGATCTCCTCCATCAAAACCTACGCGCAGGAATGTCTGACGCTGCCTCATTACTGGTATTTGTTTTTGGTTGGCATGACCGGCAGTCTTGCCGGCGCCTGCGGGATGTTCAATATATTCTTCCAGACAAAATCAATGGGATTGACTTTGCAGATGGTTGGCTGGCTGGGAGTGGCTGGCGCCGCGGCCTGCTTCATCGTCATCCCGGTGTCGGGATGGTTGGCCGACCGTTACCATCCCATCCGCGTGGTGCTGTGGGGAATGGTGCTGGCCCAATTGACCATTCCCATCAACTTCATCTGGCTGTTCTGGAAGCCGGCGCCCTGGACTTTCTTCTATTTCACATTGGCTCAGAGCGTTCTGCTGGGATGTCCAATCGGTATGCTGGTGTCCATGATGGATCCTCCCTTGTTGATGCGGATATTCCCCCGCGAACGCTACGGCCAGTTTTGTTCCGCGCGGGCCATGCTCGGCTCGATCATCGGCATCTTCTCCGGGGCCATGGCAGGCGCCTACCTGGACATTCTGACGAAATATTTCGGAGAACGTACGGCGTATTGCTTAATCCCGGTCTGGACCTTTGTCTTTAGCGCCCTATCGCTGTTCTTCATGACCAAACTGTACCGAAGCTGGCAGCGCTACGGCGGTGACGAATCTTATGCACCGCCAATTCCGGAACATCCCACAAGCCTGGACCGACGTGGGGCATGAAAGAAGCGCCCGTTAGCGGCGATAGGGAGCACCGCTTGGTTCGATCGGTGTTCACGGTTCACGCCCGATCCTGAACACAAAACCAGTGGCTCGTCCTCCGGTATCCCGGTTTACGAACAGGTATTCCGCCACTCCATCCGCCGACCGCAAAGTGAGGGGTGTCTCCAATCTGCCCCTCTCGCCCCAGTAGTACTGGGGACCGTGGTATCCCAGAACCGGGTCACTCCAGTGAATGCCGTCATCGCTTTGGAAGTACCACCCGCCGTCTTCTTCAGAATCATATCCAAGGTCGTGAACGAGCATGTGGAATCGGCCGCCCTCGAACCACACATGCGGATCCTCAAGGCCCCTGAACGGCTGTCCGTTCCTCCAGTCAACCATGCGTGACGAATCAATCACCGGCCGGTCTGATATCCGGGTGTATGGACCTTCCAGGTTCTCAGCCTGCGCCAATCCCGGACTGTCGCGAAGCCCCTCCTCCCGTGGACGCGCCCCCGTATAGTACAGCCAGTGTTTGCCAGTGAACGGATGCCTGAGGAATGAGGGGTTGTCGCAACGGAAACGGTCCCACGCAGTCGGATCAGCCGATGGGCTCAGGACCCGGTTCCCGCCATTCGCATAACTCCAATTCCAGAGATCGCACGAAAGGCACAGGCCGATGCCGGTGAGCCGCTCCTTCTCGGGAATCGCCGGGTCGCCGGCCGCGTTGTAGAACAGCGCATAAACATCATCGACCCTGTAGATCCTCGGATTGATCAGACCGTGGCTGTCCCAATGTCCCGTTCCTCGCCCCTTGATGACCGTCCCGTGAACCCTGTAAGGGCCAGCCGGATGGTCCGCCGTGGCATGCGCGATCTCCCCGCGCTCTTTCCAGGTTTCGATATTGCCGGGTGTTCGTGCGAAAAACACGTGGACTCTGCGATCCGGACCGTAGATGGGAGCGCAACACCACACCGCCCACCCCTCCTCGCTCAAGTCCAGGACGCGGTTCAATGGCTCCAGGCGATCCGCAAAGGCGCGGATCCCCGCCGCTCCAGTTGTGTGTCCGTTGGCCCCCACTGGCATGTCCTCCTTTTCACGATCGAACGTCCGGCGTCCTGGGGCGGGAGCGTAGCGAACCTACCATGCACAACGTGGTTCGCAGTTGATCTCGATTCCTTCGGCCCCGCCGGTCGGACTCGCCACACTCAACACCCTTGGCGTGTGCCTGTCCATTCCCAATTCATCGAATTCCCTACCATTATTTCATCTGGGAGTTATCTTATCTGTCCTTTGGTCCTTTGCGAGGCCATTGACGATACCGAGGTACCTAACAGCCACGCGGTTATCAGACGCGGCACCGTAACCGCCGCTGATAGGTGGCAGATCAATGTCTGGCACATAACGAGACGACTAATGAGAAGGCAATATGTTTAAACTTTTCTGTATCGTTCTGGCATCGACTATTCTGCTCGCGCGGGTCGCCGCAGCCCAAGTGGGAGGCATCGCCCCGAAATTCCTGATCGATCCGAACTCGCCCGACGCGGCCAGACAGATCAAGCCGAGCGACGACGGGCAGGCGAGCGTTGTCCTAGGGAAAGACGGCGTCACGGCCACCATCAAGAGCGGACCGGCCAACTATCCGGGGATCGCCATCAAGTCGGAATCGGGCGCGCCGTGGGATCTCTCTCCCTTCGGTCATATCGAGGCCAAGGTGACGAACGCTAGCGATAAACCCATGGGCATCAGTATGCGAGTGGACGGCGACAATTGGACTGTGTCAAACACAGAGTCCGTCACGGTGAAGCCCGGGGAAAGCAAGCTCGTTAAAGTGATCTTCGGCTATCAATATGGCTTCAAGCCGGGACCGTCGGTCAAATCATCATCGATTTCAGAGGTTCTTTTCTTCATTGGCAAATCCGATGCAGTCCGGTCGTTCCGTATTGAGGAGCTCCAGGCCTCGGGCTCCGCCGGCGAGCACCCCCCTGTTGACCCCAGCACCGTCCGAGTGAAACCGGAAAACGGTGCGATCTTCGCCGCAGGCATGAAAATCGGCCCCGACAAGCAACTCATGGCGAAGAATGGCGCTTCAGCCCAGGTTGCCCCGGACGGTGCCGGCTTGCTGATCAATTTCGCCGGCGGAAGCAAGGCCGAGTCCATCACCATCCAGCCCGCCGTGGGCAGTTGGCAGTTGACCGATCATCTCCAGGTGCAGGTGAAGATCAAGAACATCGGCACCGCGCCCCTGACGCCCAAGGCTCGCCTGGAGAGCAAAGGCGGAACCACGGCCACCGTGGCGACGGCAACCCCCATCCCGCCGGGCGGAGAAGGCGAAATCGCCATTCCCTTTGCCGCGGCCGGCTCCCCGGTCATCCCGACAGACCCACGGCAAATGGTCGCGGGCGCCGGGTCATGGAATGAACAGAACTGGAGCCCTCAAAAGGGAACTGGCACCGAGTTTGTCAGCGGCTGGGTGAAAGGCGTAACGCTGCTGTCCGACCAGACGGACGGCGCCAAACAGTTCCTGGTCACCGCCGTCACCGCCAGCGTGCCGGTCCCGGACATTCCCGCGTGGGTTGGGCAACGGCCTCCTGTGGAGGGCGATTGGGTCAAAACATTCGATGAGAACTTCGACACAGACACGCTCGATCTCCACACATGGAACATTTATACCGCCAACTTCTGGGACAAGCGCACGCACTTCAGCAAGGACAATACGTATATCAAGGACGGCAAGCTCGTTCTTCACTATGAGAAGAAGACCGGGTACCAGAACGATAAGGTCGATGGAACCAATACCGTCGGCAAGACGGATTACGCCGCCGGGTTTGCCGATACTTATGGCAAATGGGTGCAGCGCTACGGATACTTCGAAACCCGCGTGAAACTGCCGAAGGCACCCGGTCTGTGGCCGGCCTTCTGGACCATGCCTGACCGCGGCGTCGAGGCCGGCCCCCAATGGAAACGCTCCGACACGGGAAATGGCGGCATGGAATTCGATATCCTGGAATACCTGTCCGGCTGGGGACCCTATCGCTACAACATGGCCTTCCACTGGGACGGTTACGGCAAGAATCACAAGTCCGCCGGCTCGTCCTGTAACTACGTCCTCCCCGACAAGGATGGGTTCATCACGACCGGCTTGTACTGGGTCCCGGGGCTTGCCGTCTATTACGCGCAGGGGAAAGAGGTCCTGCGCTGGGAAAGTCCGCGCGTGTGCAGCGTACCGTCCTTCCTCATGTTTAGTTTCGTCTCAGGCGGGTGGGACAACGCGCCACTGGAGGATTCCAAACTTCCTGACGATTTCGTGATCGACTACGTCCGCGTCTGGCAACGCAAAGACCTGGCCTCGCCGGTCGATGGGCCGAAACCGAACCAGGGTCTGCCTTCGTCCCTTGACTAAGCCGCCACGACAGGACGATCTGGACAGTTGCCGCCCGGTGCGGGATGATCGGGTCGCGATAGACACAACAAAGGGATTTCATAATGCCGTTTTCGATCAAACGCGGAACGAATATTTCTCACTGGCTCAGCCAGAGCGACCGCCGTGGTGCCGAACGCAAGGCGTTCTTCACGCGCGAGGACGTCAAACGCATTGCCGACTGGGGCTTCGATCACATTCGACTGCCGATCGATGAGGAACAAATGTGGGATGCCGACGGCAGGCAGATCGGAGAGGCCTTCAGCCTGATGGAATCCGCCCTGGATTGGGCCGAGCAGTCCGGACTGAAGACCGTGGTCGACCTGCACATCCTGCGCAGCCACAACTTCATATCGGCAACCGAACCCACCCTGTTCACGGATCCCGCCGAGGCGGAGAATTTCGCCGACCTATGGCACCAACTCTCCGTCTGCCTCGAACGTCGTTCGAAGGACCGCGTGGCTTACGAACTGATGAACGAAGCCGTAGCCACGGACCCCAAGGACTGGAACCGCGTGGCCATGATGGCCTACCAGGCAATCCGCGCACGGGAACCGCGGCGCACGATTGTGCTTGGATCCAACCGATGGAACTCGGCCCTGACCTTCGACGAACTCGAGGTGCCGGACGATCGCAACACGATCCTGACGTTCCACTACTACCTGCCGATGTTGATCACGCACTACCAGGCCAACTGGTGGTCTGAAAGCTCGCTGTACGAAGGCCCGCTTCAGTATCCCGGCCAGCCGATCCCGGCCGCCACGCTTGCCCGACTGCCCGAGGCAACCCGCACCCGCCTGGCCCCCTTGAATACACCGTACGACCGGAAGACCATGATAGCCGATTTTGCCAAACCCCTTTCCGTGGCAAAACGCAGCGGCCTGCCGCTCTATTGCGGGGAGTTCGGGGTCTACGACAAAACTCCGCAACCCGTACGACTCGCCTGGTACCGGGACATCGTATCGGCCTTCAAGGAACACGGCATCGCGTGGGCCAACTGGGACTACAAGGGCGGCTTCGCGTTGGTCAAAGACGGCAAGAGTACCGGCATCGCCGAAGCCCTGATGGGTGCCCCATGAAACGCTACGGCCACTTCACGACGGACGGCAAAGAATTCGTCATTACCGACCCCCTGGCCCCGCCGCGGGCGCAGATCAACTTCCTGTGGAACGATACGCTGATCTCCGGGCTCAACCAGTTCGGCAGCGGCGACGGCGTGTTCAACAACCAGACCCTGATGTATAACCACCCCGAAGGCCGGGTCCGCCTGGTCCGGGATGGCCGGCGTTACTTCTACATCCGCGACTTGGACAGCGGCCGCGTCTGGAACACGGGCCTCTACCCAACCAATAACGAGGGCGCCACACTCACGACGTACGTGGGTCTCGGGTACTCCCGCTTTGTCATGACCTTTGACGAGGTCACCATCGAAAGCCGGGTGTTCCTGGCGCCGGACGAACCGGTCGAGATCTGGGAGTTCGAATTCCGGAACGCCTCGCCCCGCCGCCACCGGCTGTGGCTCACTCCCTATGTGGAATGGCTGCTCGGCGGCTACCCGACGTTCTCCAGCCCGTATTCCTACCTGCGCAGCACGTACGACCCCGAACGCCGCGCAGTGCTGAGTTTCAACACCTCCGACGAACGCCCGCACGATCGTTACAACGCGTTCGTGGCCACGGACGGCCAGGTCGACCAGTGGTGCGGCGGCCGTCGTGACTTTCTCGGCCCGTTCGGCACGCTCGACAAGCCCCACAGCCTGATCGATGGCAAGATGTCATGCAAAGAGGCCTGGTGCGAGGAGTTGGCCGGTTCGCTGGCCATCACCGTCGACCTGCCTCCCGGTGCCTCGCGCCGCCCCACCGTGATCCTGGGCTCCTTCAATACTCTCGCCGAAAAGGACCGCCTGATCGACAAGGTCCTGCCCGCGCCCTACCGCCGGCAGGCCTGGGACAAACTCCAGGCCGAGAAGAGCGAGATGCTCTCCCGCGTCTGGGTTCAGACGCCGGACAAGCAAATCAACCGTCTGGTCAACATCTGGGCCAAGCAGCAGATTCAGCTCTGCGTGGAATTCGGCCGGGACGGCGCCCGCGGCTTCCGGGACACGCTGCAGGATGCTTGGGGCGTGCTTCCTTTCAATGCGCCCCTGGCCAAGGCCAAGATCAAGGAAACCCTGGCCCACCAGCACAGCGACGGCCACGGCATCCGCGGCTGGCTCCCCTTGCAGCCGCACCACTATTCGGATGGCCCGACCTGGATCACGCCCGCCGTTGACGCCTACCTTAAGGAAACGGGTGATCTGGCGTTCCTGCATGAAGTCGTCCCCTATCTGGACAAGGGCGAGGCCACGGTGCTCGCGCACATGCTCTGCGGCGTCCGCCATCTCAGCGAGGATCTGGGCGCCCATGGCCTGGTGCTGGCACACGAGGGCGACTGGAACGATTCACTCAACTGGATGGGCCGGGCCGGCAAGGGTGAAAGCGTCTGGACCTCCATGGCTCTCCACTACAGCCTCACCATTCTCGGCGCCATGGCCCGCGACGCCCTGCACGATCCGGCGCTCGAAACGGAAATGCGAGAGCGCGCCGAGCGCATCAAGGCGGCCATCGACGCGCACGGGTGGGACGGCGCCTGGTACCTGGCCGGCTACAGCGATTTCGGCAACCCGGTCGGCTCGGCCTCCAACCGCGAGGGGCGGACCTACCTGAACACACAGACCTGGGCGCTCATGACGGGTCTGGCCCAAGGCGAGCGGCGCGAGGCCTGCATCAAAGCCATCGACGGGGTGCTCGAATCCACCCATGGGTCGCTCACGCTCTGGCCGCCCTATACGGCCTCTGATCCGAACGTCGGCCGCGTCACCATGCTGCTGCCGGGCATGTACGAAAACGGCACGCCTTACTGTCACGGTACGGCCTTCAAGATCGTGGCCGACCTGACTGCGGGTCGCGCGGATCAGGCGCTGGCGAGCTACCACAAGGTCATGCCGGATAACGCCCGCCATCCGTCCACGGTCTCCGGCTGCGAACCGTACGCCTTCACCAATCAGTATCTGGGCCCCACCAACGGGCGGGCCGGCGATTCGATCAGCGGCTGGATCACAGGCACGGCGAGTTGGATGTTCCGCGCCGTGGTCGAGTTCTTCTGCGGTGTGAAGCCCGGCTACAACGGCCTCACGATCGAGCCCTGCCTGCCGTCCACGTGGAACGAGGTCAGCGTCGAACGCCACTTGCGCGGCAAGACCTACCAGGTCGCCATCCGCCGCACGGCCAGCGGCTACGCGATTACGGTGAACGGTCAGGCCTACCGCGGCGAGGTGCTGCCGTACTGATGGTAGATTGCCGTTGACGGATTGCCCCGGGCTCGGGCATACTTTGAGCCCTCTTTTTTAGTCCGGAGGGTTTCCGGGTTGTCTAACCCGGCGCGAGCGCAGACTTCAATGTCTGCGGGGGTAAACTTCGGACAAGGCATACGCGAGGAGCTGTAGCATGACACAGGAATGGCTGATCGCCGCATTGGTACTCGGACCCATGGCCCTGGCCTTACTGATCTTCATTGGCCCCAAGGGCTGGTGGCGAGACGGAATGGTCGTCGTGGCCGCACTGGCCACCATGGCGGCCGGTGTGGAACTGGCCCTCAAGGGCTCGGCCACGATCACCCTGGCGCCCCTCGTGACCCAGGTTGCCACCGGGGTCGAACCCCTGATCATCCTCACCGTCCTGATCCTGGGCTATCGGGTCCGTAGTTGGCTGGTCATGGGCATGGCCGTCGTGCAACTCGGTCTGGCCGTCGCCGGCTTCTGGGCCGAGCGCGGGCACGAGGTCGCCGCGACCATCATCCGCATCGACCCGCTTTCGACGATCCTGGTGTTGATCGTCTCCATCATCGGCTCGCTGATCGCCCTCTACGCCATCGGCTACATGCGCCAGCACGAGCACCACGCTCCGACCACCGCCGCCTCCAACAATCGCTTCTTCTTCTTCATCATCGCCTTCCTGGGCCTGATGAACGGCCTGGTCCTGGTCGACCACATGAAGTGGCTCGGGATCTTCTGGGAAGGCACCACACTCTGCTCGTTCTTCCTGATCGGCCATGACGGCACGGACGAGGCCAAGGTCAGCGCCCGCCGCGCCCTGCTGATCAACACGTTCGGCGGCCTGATGATGAGCCTGGGCGCTTTCCTGGCGTTCCGCCTGGCTGACACCGAAAGCCTGACGGTCGCGATGGCCAGCCCGGTGACCATCATCCCCCTGGCGCTGCTGGCGGTGGCCACGATGACCAAGTCGGCCCAAATGCCCTTCCAGAGCTGGCTGCTCGGAGCCATGGTGGCCCCGACGCCCGTGTCCGCGCTGCTCCATTCGAGCACGATGGTCAAGGCCGGCTCGTACCTGATCCTGCGCCTGGCCCCCGCCCTGGACCGCACGCCTCTGGCGCCCGTGGTCGCGGTGGCCGGAGCCTTCACGTTTGCCGTCACGTGCGCGCTGGCCATCGGCCAAAGCAACGGCAAGAAGGTGCTCGCCTATTCCACCATCGCCAACCTCGGCCTGATCGCCGCCTGCGCCGCGCTCAACACCCCCCTCGCCTACGCCGCGGCCCTCATGCTCCTGATCTTTCACGCCGTCTCCAAGGCCCTGCTCTTCCTGTGCGTGGGCACGATCGAGCAGACCATCGGGAGCCGCCACATCGAGGATATGGGCGGCATCCTGTTCAAGATGCCGCTGACCACGAGCGTCGCGATTGTCGGCATGGTCTCCATGATGCTGCCGCCTTTCGGAATGCTGATCGGCAAGTGGATGGCCATCGAGGCGGCCGTCCGCTCGCCCGCCGTCCTGATCCTCTTCGTCATCGGCAGCGCGCTGACGGTGTTTTTCTGGGCCAAGTGGCTCGGCCGCATCACCACGGCCTCCTACCATGAGACGTACACGATCGAAAAGGTCAGCGGCTGGCAACTCGGCGTCCTGCTGACCATGGTCGTCGCCGTGATCCTCGGATCGCTCGCCGCCATGCCGCTCTACCACCACCTGGCCAAGCCCGTCAGCCTCCTGATGGTGGGCGCCGCCAGCGATACCTCCATGCGCACGCTGCTCGACTCGGTCGATAGCTTCGTAACCTGGCCGATCTTCGTGGTCCTCGGCGTGGTCCTGCTGGC
>Ga0118677_10005303_pt1 | contig 22674 bp, 16 predicted proteins | sample AliMusrvi5mmetaG_FD_86154 | JGI IMG/M metagenome (GOLD analysis project Ga0118677, IMG submission 86154)
GCGCCCTTCCGCCCCGTTCTGGCCGGCCCGCCGGGTAGTGACCGGCGTATACGGACTCGAACGGCTAGAAAAACGCCCGTCATCCGTCCTGAACAACGGGCTCATGAATAATCCGGGCTAGTAGTCCGTCAATGTGAAACTGCGCACACCAGGATATAAAGCAAGCATCGCATGCTGTCAAAGCGCGCTTCAGCGTGCTTGTCCCAGTTTGCCACGTCCTTCAGGGCGTGGCCACCGGCAAGGCAGGACTTTGTTGATCCGGGCAAATTCAACACGAAGACGGAAGCGAGTTTGCACAAGGTGAACGAAAACTCGGTAGTCCGCGCCCGCCGTGGCGCGTGGTTGTATATAGCCACCCTGGGTGGATGAGAATAAACCACGCACGACCAACGGTATCGATTCCCATGCGCAAATCCAGTAGCGCCAGAGTTGCCTGAACAGATATCTTGCTCGTCCTGCGGCTCGTATACAGCCTCTCAGGGATCAACTGAAGAGCGCATCGACGTCATCTTTACTCAGCGACTTGAGCAGACCGGTATCGGTAGTAATCAACTGGCTGACCAGTTCGCGCTTGCGTTCCTGGAGTTGCAGGATCTTCTCTTCGACTGAATCTTTCATAATCAACCGATAGACGATCACCGGTTTATCCTGGCCGATGCGATGAGCACGGTCGGTGGCCTGCATTTCGACCGCCGGGTTCCACCAGGGGTCGATGTGGATCACGTAATCGGCCGCGGTGAGATTCAACCCCACCCCACCGGCACGCAGACTGATGAGGAAGAAGGGGATCTTCGCGTCACGCTGGAAAAGATCGACGCGGGTCGAACGGTCGCGCGTATGGCCATCCAGATACACATAGGGAATCTTGCGCGCGTCCATTTCCGCGCGCACCAGATGCAGCATCTGGGTGAACTGCGAGAAAATCAGCGCTTTGTGTCCTTCGGCGCGCAGGGTCTCCATCATCGTCAGCAACTCTTCGAACTTCGCCGAGGTGCCTTTGAAGTTCTGATCGACCAGGCGCGGATGGTTGCAGATCTGGCGCAACCGCAGCAAGCCTTCCAGTACCTTCATGCGTACCTTGTTCATCCCCTGCTGCTCGATAAGACCGAGTAACAACGAGCGATAGTATTCGCGGGTGCGCAAATACAACTTGCGCTGTGCCGGTTCCATCTCGCAATACAGCATGCGCTCGGTGCGCGGCGGTAAGTCGCTGGCAATCTGCTCTTTCGTGCGGCGCAAGAGAAAGGGAAAGACCAGTTTGCGTAAGTCGCTGGCCGCGCGGTCATCTTGCTGCCGCTCGATGGGCAGCGCGAATTCGCTGCGGAAGAACTCCAGATTGCCCAGCAGTCCCGGATTAAGGAAAGCGAATTGCGACCAGAGTTCCATGGTGGTATTTTCCACCGGCGTGCCGGTAAGCACCAGCCGATGATCGCCGCACAACGAGCGTGCTGCTTTGGCCGTCTGGCTCTGCGGGTTTTTGATCGCCTGCGATTCATCGAGCACGATGTAGTGGAAGATATACTGGCGGAACAGCGTGGCGTCACGCAGCATCACGCCGTAGGTGGTCAGGATCAGATCATACTGATCAAAGATCTCCGGACTCTGATCCCGGTCCTGATCGGCGTGTATCAGGACGCGCAAATTCGGCGCGAAGCGGGCGGCCTCGCGTTGCCAGTTGAAGAGCAATGAGCGTGGCATGACGATAAGATCGGCGGACAGCGCATCGCCGTTCTCATGCAGCGCCTGTAAAAAGGCCAGCGTTTGAATGGTTTTGCCCGTGCCCATGTCATCCGCCAGGCAGCCGCCAAAGGCGTGCTCGTGCAAAAAATGCAGCCAGGCATAACCGGAGTATTGATAGGGACGCAACTCACCGGTGAACCCTTTCGGCATCGGGGGCAACGGCATGGAGGAGAAGTTTTTCAGCCGCTGGCGTCGCAACTCGCATTCGCGGTCCACGCGCGTCTGCTCGGCTTCTTCCAGCAGTTGATCCAGCAAGGTAATCTGGTGCCGCGACACGCGTAAACCGCCATCCATCTCATCGGTCAGACCGATCAAGCGGCGATTATGCATCAACCACTCTTCCGGCAGCACGCCGATCGAGCCGTCGGCAAGTTTGATGTAATGTTCGTGGCGACGCAAGGCACGCCGGAGATCGTTCATCGAGACTTCCAGATCGCCGAAACGCACCGAGGCGCGCACATCGAACCAGTCGATGCGCGTTGAGACGGACAGGGAGAGCGCGGGAGTATTGCGGTTGATCCGTGTCGAGGTGATGGCCTCTTCGCCATAAATCTCAAAACCGGCTTTTCGCAACAGTGGAAGCTGGTGCAGCAGGAAATCGACCAGATAGGTGTGCCGTCGCAACAGGCAGATGCCCGGCTCCTCGCGCTTCAACCCGTAATCCGGCAGCGCGTTCCAGGTGGCTTCTTCCACCTCCGGTTGCCGATAGACCCGGACCAGCGAGTTGCCCTCCGGCCCGCGCACCAGGCTCCACGGGGGCAGCGTGGGCGAATACGACAGTTCATAATCCCCATAGGCAAAAAACAGTGTGGCCTGCAGGTCGTCCTGAGTTTCCACCAGGTAGAGCCGCTTGATCGGATCGACGCGCAATTCGCCGGAGGTGCGGAATTCGCCGCGGAACGACAACCGTTCGCTGAGCGGGGCGAGGAAGTCGTCGATAAACTCCTGCACTTCTTCCGGGGGAATGAACAGCACGCCGGCATCGAGGAAGGCGTCGAGCAACCCGTAAGATTCATGCACGTGGAAGAGGGTATTGTCGTGCAACAGCCAGAGCGGATTGCGCGTCACCACCTGCACGGTGTCCCGCGACACCGGGAATGGCAAATCCTGCAGGGTGATCCACAGCGTCAGCCGCACGCCGTCATCCAGGTGTTCACTGGTCAGCGCCATCACGCCTTCTTCTTCGGCGATGTGCAGCAGGTCGCCCAGCGGCTCCTCACGCGAGCCGGTGAAAACGGAGGAGTCTTTCAATAGCGTTGCCAGCGTATCCATGATGCCGTCCTGGCTCGCATGCACGGGCAGACCGGTGATCACGCCGGTGGCGGCGATGACTTCCGGCGTGGCATTGCGGATGCCGGTGAATGACGATTTGGCATGCACGGGACGCGCCACCAACTCATGGCGCAGCTTATACACGAACTCCGCCAAGGCCGGACCCTTCAGATAGGGAATATCCGCGAGGATTTCCGGCGACGCCTCTTCACCTTCCGGCGCAAGTAAGACTTCCAACCCACCGATGCGGTAAGGTGTCACGCGCATCAAACCGTTCGACGCGGGCTGTAAACTGAAGACAATGATCGCGCCGCCATCAGTTTTAGTTCGCCGTAGCTTGGGCGACGCGAGCGCGGAGGATAGCGCTGCTTTCCACCCGGTGGGCGATGATCTCTCGACGACGTCGGTTACTATTTCATAACGTGGCATTGATCGTTCCTGCTGGTACCGTAATTCCTGAACTATTAATTATAGTGGAGTTTTCGGTAAAAATACAAGAGGTTGCGCAAAAAAAGTGAAAAAAAGTTAGCGAAAGCCGAGGAGATGCTGATTCGGACAAGTAGGAAGGCCGGAATGCAGGCGATTTGATGAATGGGGATGATGGAGGTAATCTGTGTTATAAGAATACCTGGTGCCATCGCGAGAGAAAATACCCATACTTCCAGCGAATGAACGGATATGACATTAATCTTTGAAATAGCGTTTCCCGGTGCGTTGCTCCAAACCGTGCCAGAAATGAATAAGCGCATCATGGGCGCGCGGGGAGAGATCGAAACCGGAATCCCAGGGCATCATCAGCGGGGGATTCTCATTGTGTTTCACCTGATATTTTGCCCATTGCGGGTTTGAATAGCCGAGTATGACCAGCGGCCAGTCGTCATGCAGGTGGTAGCCGAGAAGGTGTGCCGTCTCGTGGCGAACCGTACTGGCGGTGGCGCGCCGGGGATCGATAAGCGACACCCCGTAATTGAACACCGCCGCACCGACCACATCCGCGCTGGCATCGATCTTTGCCGTCGTATACACGATCTCCGCGTAATGCCCGTCACGGCTGGCGACCATCTCACGGCAGAAGCGGTCGAAGTTCACCGTGGTCGTGGTGCCGTCGGTTGCACTGCTGCGTGCGAGCGCTTCGGTGACGCGCGTCGGCATGGGCATGGCGTGGGCGTTCAATTCCAATCCAAGCTCTTCCGCCAATTTCTGCACGTTATACGCCGCGAAACGCGTCGCTTTCTGCTTCATGGTCGGGGTAAAGTAAACGCGAATCTCTTTGCCTTCGACCCAACGCCAGGCCTCGACATTGCGCGCGTGGCTGTCTTTGACCGCATGGCAGTTGAAATGCGCGTGATAGCCGTGCTCCCAATCCCATTGCCAGAGGTGCTTCTCATTCACAAAGGTCAGCAGCAGGAAAAAGATGAGAATGGGTAGCAGGTTGCGCACGCGGATATTCCGTGGATTCAGTGAATACCACGGAACGTGCAAATCGCCATGCTCATGCGTCACTTCCCGAAACATACCGACTTATCCTGACCTTCTCTTCCCCATCTTATCAATCGCGTGACGAACTATCCGCTTATATTTTAACACAAATAATGAGATTCTAACTACAAGTTAACATAATATTAACAATAATATGCAAGTGAACGCCCGGTCGGAAGATAATGGAGTGATTGTATGGTAGTCAGGAGGTGAGCGGAACGGTCTGATATGACGACCGCGGTTCAACTCGCTGACGAATTCGCCGGATACCCAGGATAGTATTTGCGGATAGGCATAATGGTGTGGTAAGCGTTCAACCCTCCTGGCGCGTGAGCGTCCCCACGAGCACTCGGTGGCTGCGCTAGACTACGAAGGGTCGCATTGGATATCATCGCCTTCGAGGGTGTGTAGGTGCCAACGTGTGGAAGCCCCCGACCTGGCGGAGCCGGGGTTGAATGGTAAGAAACCTTGCATCAGTCTTACCGCCTTCTGGCGGTCAACCGCCAGGCTATTGAGATACGCCCATAAATGGGGCTTCGTACGAAGGTAAACGCAAGCCCCATTCATGGGGCGTATCTCAATAGCCCCGGCATTTATGCCGGGGGGACGGAAAGGCAAACTACGGTAGTAATATTAGAGCGTGGGCAAAGCGTAAAGGAATCATCGTGCGATGCGGCGTCGCGGTGCATGTTCCCAACTGACCAGCATGACGCCCAGCAGTGTCAGCGGAATCCCGAACCAGGCTTCGGCGTAGATGCGCTCACCCAGCAGTGTCCAGGCCAGCAGAATGGTGAAGGGTGGAGACAGGTATTGCATAACGTTGAGCAGGGAGAGCGGGATCAGGCGCATGGACTCGAACCAGGCAAAAAAGGCGATGGCGGTGGGGAAGATCGCCAGATAGAGAATCAGCGCCCAGGAGCCGGTCCCATGCGGCCAGATCTGGGTCGGGAGCACGAGGCGCAACAACAGCAGTTCCACCGCGCCCAGGATCATCGACCAGACCGTGGTGCGCAGGCCACCCAGCCGCTCGCTGGTTTTTTTTCCCAGAATGGCGTTGACCGCCCAGCAGAACCCTGATGCCAACACCAGCAGATCCCCGGCGAGATTGCCGCCGGTGATCTGAATGCCATGAAGCGTCAGCACGCCGACCACCAGCGCGCACCCCACCAGTGCCACCACGATGCCGGCGACCTGTTGCAGGGAGACACACTCGCCGATGAACAGCCCGAGCAGAATAATCATAATCGGGCTGAGTTGCATGATGATGACGCTATGGGTCGCGGTCGTGCTCGTCAAACCGTAAAACAGGAAGACGCTCATGCCGACGATGCCGAACAACCCCAGCAGCGCCAGCCGTCCCCAATCGGCAAGCGATATCGCGAACAGCGACCACCGGTAACGCCACAGCCCCACCAGCAACAGCGCGGCCCCGCCGATTGCAAAGCGCAGCACGGACAGGGTGATCGGATCGGTCAGTCGCGTATCCAACAGATACCGCGAGCCAATAAAGGTCGTACTCCAGAGGAGCGCACTGAGGAATGACCAGAAGACACCGAGTCCTGGGATCGCGGTCATCCTGACCGCCCCGTTTGCTGGGGAAGAATGTCGCTTGGGCATGATTCATTACCATGATCTTCCGAGAACAGACGGGGCGGTCAGGATGACCGCGGTCCCAGGAAGCTTTAATAATGCCCAGCCTTGGTGATCTTCCCGCCGAACACTTTATACACCCAGATGGTATAAATGGCAACCAGCGGCAACCCGATGATGACGGCAATGAGCATCACGAAGAGGGTGAGCGGCGTGGAGGAGGCGTTGGCGGCGGTAAGGCTCAGCGCGGGATTATTCAGCGCGGGCACCAGCAGCGGGAATAACGCGATCGCGGCGGACGCCAGCAGCAGCGTGACGCTGAAACAGGAAGCGACGAACGCGGCCGTCGGTGCCTGCCAACTGGTCCAGAGGCCGGCAAAGATGACGGCCAGCAAGCCCAACGCCGGCACCAGCCACCAGCCGGGGGCGCCGGTATAGTTTCGCGCGAGATGCAGATAGCGCGTCGCCGCGAATAACGTAAAGACCGTCAGCGGCAAATAGAACGCCCAGGAGATGAGCGCCCAGCGGGAAGCGCGCGCGCGCAGATCGCCCTCTGCGCGCATGGCCAGGTAGAACGCGCCATGGCTGGTAAGCATAGCGAGATTGAGCGCGCCCAGCAGCCAGGCGAAAGGATTCAGCAGGCCGAAGAAGGAACCGGTGTATTCTCCTCCCGCATTCAACGGGAGCCCGCGGAGAATATTACCGAGTGCCATGCCGAGGAGCAGCGTTGCCAGCGTGCTGGTGACGGCCCACGCTATTCCCCAGTAGCCACGCGCCGGCTGCGATTGCTCGCGCGAGCCGAACTCAATGGAAATAGCGCGAATGATCAGCGCGAAGAGTGCTACCATCAGCGGAAGATATAATCCGCTGAAGATGGCGGCATATACGGGTGGAAAGGCGGCAAAGGACGCGCCGCCCGCAGCCAGCAACCAGACTTCATTGCCGTCCCAAAACGGCCCGATTGCCGAGAGCATCGCCCGCTGGTCGTCCTCGTTACGCGCGAAGAAACGCAATATGCCCACGCCGAGATCGGCCCCCGATAGCACGGTAAAACCGATCACCAGCACAGTTAACAGGATAAACCAGACGATTTGCAAAGTATTCATTGTGCATCCTTAACCAACGGCTCCACCGCCGATTCTTCCCATCGCCGGCTGACTTCACGCCGGAAGAACAGCGCCCAGAAGAGGAAGAGGGTGAGATAGATCGCTCCGAAGAGAATAGTGGTCAACAGCACGTGAACAGCGGGCACGGAGATCGAGACGGCGTCGCGGGTGAGCAGCACGTGATAGACGATCCACGGCTGGCGTCCCATTTCGGCAGTCACCCACCCTAACTCGTTCGCCAGAAACGGCAACGGGGTCAGCAACCAGGCGGCGGTGAGAAACGCGTGATTGTGATAGAGCTGCTTTCGCCACCAGAGAAACAACCCCAGCAGCGGGAAGGCAATGAACAACATCCCGAGCCAGAACATCGCGTGGAACGAATAGAAGGTCCAGACGACCGGCGGCCAGCGGTCGGGCGGGAATCGGTCCAGGCCTTTGATCGTTGCATCGGGACGGAAATAGGCCAGCAAACTCAAGCCGGACGGTACACGGATCGCGTAGCGGAGGGTGGCATGCGCCGGATCCGGGATGCCGATGAGCGTCAACGGCGCATAGGCTTGCGTTTTGAACAATCCCTCGAAAGCCGCCAGCTTCTCCGGCTGGGTACGGGTCACCATCCACGCGCTCAAGTGCCCGGTGCCCAATTGTCCCACCGAGGTAAGAAATGCCACCACCAGCGCGACGATGAAGGTGATGCGAAACGACTCGACCTGCCGGCCACGACGCAAAAACCAGGCGCTGATGCCCAGCATGAAAAAAGCAGCCGTCACCAGCGCGCCGTCCACCGTATGCAGCAGGCGGGGAATCATGGAATGGGTGAAGACGACATGCAGAAAGTTAGTCATTTCCGCGCGCCCGTTATGCAAGATATAGCCTTCCGGTGTCTGCATCCAGGAATTGGCGACCAGAATCCAGAAGGCGGACATCGTCGAACCGATGGCCACCAGCACGGACGCGAGGAAATGCGCCGGGCGCGACACGCGATCCCAACCGAACAGCAGGATAGCGATGACGATCGATTCGAGAAAGAAAGTGAAGATGACTTCGATTGCCAGTGGTGCGCCGAAGATGTCACCCACATAGCGAGAATATTTCGACCAATTGGTGCCGAATTGAAATTCCATGGCGAACCCGGTCGCCACGCCGACGGCAAAACTGATGGCAAAGAGATTGATCCAAAAACGCGCCAGGTTCCGCGAAGCATCGTCCCCGCGCTTCCAGTACCGCGCCATCAACCAGACAATCAACCAGGCTAACCCAATGGTCAGTGGTGCGAAGATGAAGTGAAAGATAATAGTTCCGGCAAATTGTATACGCGCCAACAAAACCGCATCCATAACGCCTCCGATGGACGGTGTGGAAGTTGAGAGGTAAAGCAGTAAAGCAGTAGAGTGGTAGAGTGGTAGAGTGGTGTAGAGTGGTGTAGAAGTGTTGCGTATACTTGCACTTGCACTTGCACTTACACTTGCACTTACACACTATCGATTAGTGCAAGTGACAAGTATAAAGCGCAATCCCCCCAACTACTCCACTACTCAACTACTCAACTCCTACACCTCACTTCTACACACACCACGTTAAAACAACGACGCCACCATCTGATCGATGAGATCGATCAACTGCGCCGGATACACGCCAAACCAGACCAGCAGCAAAACCAATGCCCCCAGCACGATGCCGGCAGCCAGCGGGAGTGGTTGCGGTCGTGGGGGAACCGGCGTCCCCGCGGCTTCCTGCCCTTCCGGCGCCAGATACATGGTCAGGACAATGCGTAAATAGTAAAAGAGGCCGATGGCACTGTTGATGACCAGGATAATCACCAGCAACCACAGGTTGGCGCTGACGCCGGCAGTGAGCAGAAAGAACTTGCCCACGAAACCGGCGGTAAGCGGGATACCGGCCAGCGAGAGCAACATGGCAGTGAACAAGGCGGCCAACCAGGGACGGCGCCAGGCCAACCCACGGTAATCCTCCAGCGTATCCGCATCACGCATGCGGTCGGAGAGCACGGTGATCGTCCCGAACGCACCCAGTGTGGTGATGAAATAGGCGGTAATGTAGAAGGTAATCGCCGTCACCGCCAGCCGTCCGCTGGCCAGAAACGCCACTAGCAAATACCCCATGTGCGAGATCGACGAATAGGCGAGAATCCGCTTCACGTTATGCTGCAGCAAACCGAGCAGGTTGCCGACGAACATCGAGGCGATGGCCAGCACGGTAAAGATGAGGATCAGCGGCGTGGCGACGAAGGTGTCGATCAGCATGAAATAGCGCACCAGCAGCGCGAAGACAGCGCCTTTCGAAGTGGTGGCGATCAGCGCGGTGACCGGAGCGGGTGCGCCTTCGTAAACATCCGGCGCCCACAGGTGGAACGGCACCAGTGAGAGTTTGAACCCGACGCCCACCAGGATCATCACCAGCCCGACCAGCGAGAGTTGCATGTTGGCCAGCACGCCCATGCTTAAACGGATGGCAATCTCCTGCGGTTCCATCGTGCCCAGATTGGCATAGATCAGCGCCATGCCGAAAAGAATGAACGGCGAGGAGACACCGGCCAGAATCAGGTATTTCAGTGCCGCTTCGATACCGAGACGAGAGCCGCGTTGATAGGCGATCAGCGCGTAGAGCGACACGCTGAGCAGTTCCAGCCCCAGGAAGAACGAGGCGAAATGCGCGCTGGCGGTCAATACGGCGGAGCCGAGTGACGCGAGCAACAGCAACAAGTAATATTCGTCATGCTTGCCGGGTAGTTTCTCCAGATAGCCAAAGGAGAGCAGTGTCACGACAAATCCGGTCGCCAGAATGAGGCCGGTATAGTAGAGCGAGTAGCCGTCGATGATCAATAATGGCGTGATGAAGACATAGCGTCCCGGCAGCAGCGAATGATACGCCAGCGGAAGCGTCGCCAGCGCCGCCGCGAAACCGAGTAGCGTCAAAGACGCGCTGACACGATGATCGCGATGTACCGCAATCGCCAGCATGACCACCACGACGGCCAACCCGGTGATCAGTAACGGCAGCAGGGGAAGCAAGTTTGCCGTGGTCATGCATCCCCCTTATCTGCGTGTGGGGGTATGGGAGTGTGGGCATATGGGAGTATTGGGGTAAGAGCCGATTTCAGGTTATCCTTGCGTATCAGCCCATACTCCCACACTCTCACACTCCCATACTCCCCCACTCCCATACTCCCATACTCCGACACTCGCCGCAGCGCGGGCTCAGCGGTGTTGAAGATCGGTTGCGGAAGCAGGCCAAGCCAGACGATCACCGCGATCATGACTCCCATCACGGTAATATCGCGCGCGTGCAGGTCGGCAATATGCCATTCTTCGCGCGGTTGACCGAGCAGCGCCTGCTGCACCATCCACAGCGAGTAGACCAGGGCGAAAATCATCCCGATGGCGGCGATGATGGTGAAGACATTATTCACCGGCCATGTCCCGAGCAGGATAAGGAATTCGCCGACGAAGTTCCCCAATCCCGGCAGTCCGAGCGAGGCGAGTGAGAAGAGCAGTATCGCCCCGCCGAGAATGGGAATCGACGACCACAAGCCACCCATGCGCCGCAAGTCGCGGGTATGCAGGCGATCCTGCAGCGCGCCTACCAGCGCAAAGAGTGCGCCGGTGCTGATCCCATGCGCGAGCATCTGCATCAGTGCGCCTTGCAAAGCCAGCGCATTCCAGGCAAAAATGCCCAGCAGCACGAACCCCAGGTGGCTGATGCTGGTATAGGCGACCAACCGTTTCACATCCGTCTGTGCAAAGGCCAGCACCGCTCCGTAGATGATGCCGATCACCGCCAACGTCATGGCCACCGGTGCAAAGGCCTGCGCTTCGTGGGGAAAGAGCGGCAGCACGAAGCGGATCAAACCATACGCGCCGGTCTTCAGCAGCAAGCCGGCGAGGATCACGCTGCCGGCCGTCGGCGCCTCGGTATGCGCATCGGGCAGCCAGGTGTGCAGCGGCACTGCGGGCAACTTCACCGCGAAGGCGACGAAGAAGCCCAGCATTAACCACGGCGCGATGGCGCCGGGCAGCGGGGTGCCGAGTAACTGGAAATAATCGAAGGTGTAGACGTGCGTGGCGTGCCCGTGGGCGAAGACCAACCCGAGAATGGACAGCAGCATCAGCAAACCGCTGAGCTGGGTAAACAGGAAGAATTTGATCGCCGCGTAATGCCGGTTCTCGTGTCCCCAGATATCGATCAGGAAGAACATCGGCACCAGCATCAGCTCCCAGAAGAAGTAGAAAAGAAACAGATCGGTAGCCAGGAAAACCCCGACGATGCCGGCCAACACGAAGAGCAGGTTCAGGTGAAAGAAGCCGACTCGCTGCTGAATGCTCTTCCACGAGACGATCACCGATACCACGCCAAGAAAGGCGGTGAGCACGATCAGCAGCAGGCTTAAACCATCCAGCGACAGTTGGAAGCGGATACCCAGCGAAGGGATCCACGGATAACTGACACGGGCCAGCCAGGGACCGTTGGCGGTCGGAATGACCGTATGACCGTAAAGGACCCACAACTCGACCACGATCACCAACTGCAACAGCATCGCCAGCAGCGCGACCCAGCGCGGCCACGCCGGTCCCCAATAACTCAGCAACCAGCCGGCAAGCCCGCCGATAAGCGGTATTAGAATGAGCCAGATCAGGATCATTTAAACACCAACAACGCAATAAGAATGATCGCGCCGGCGGTCAGCCCGGCCACATACCAGCGCACGCGCCCGGTTTGCGTCAAACTGAAGCCATGATGCAGCAAGGCATTCAGCCAGGCGATGGCGCGATAGAAATAGTCGATGAAATCCTCTCGATTGATGCGGGCGATCCAGATGAAGGGTCGCACAAAAAGGCGATCATACAGCCAGTCGAATCCCCAGCCCGCGAGCCAGAAGCGCCCCAGCGCGCTGCCGACCGGACTTTTCGCGACTGCTTCCCCGCGTTGCGGGTTGAAGATGAAGAAGTACAGCGCTGCCGTAAAGCCCAATATCCAGGCAAATGCGGAAGAGAACTGAATGACCTTCATCGTGGTTAAGGGCTCGACAAAGTGCCGTTCGAAAAACGTCGGCAACATGCTCTGCAAAAAGGAGGTGAACAGCGGTTTGTCGCCCAGCGTCGGCGGCAGTTCGATGAAGCCGGCCGCAATGGCGAAGAACGCCAATATCACCAGCGGAATGCCCATCAGCAGCCCGGGTTGGCGCGTTGGTTTGATCTTTTCCTCGCCGTAGAAGGTTAAAAAGACCATACGGAAGGTATAGAGCGCGGTGATGACCGCGCCGACCCAACCAGCAAGCCAGAGCCAGAAACCGCCATGCGGGGAGGCGTAGACTTGCCAGAGGATCATGTCTTTGCTGTAGAAACCGGCGGTAACCAGCGGCAGCGCGGAGAGCGAGGCGGCGCCGATAAGGAAGGTCCAGAAGACCAGCGGCATCGACTTGCGCAACCCGCCCATCTTCGCCATATCGTGCTCTTCGTGCAGGGCAATGATCACCACGCCGGCAGCCAGGAAGAGCAGCGATTTGAAAAAGGCATGGGTGAAAAAGTGGAAAATTGCCGCCGACCAGGCGCCGACGCCTAATGCCAGAAACATGTAGCCGATCTGGCTGATGGTGGAGTACGCCAGCACGCGCTTGAGATCGTGCTGCGCCAGCGCGCTGAAGCCGGCAATGAGCAGCGTCAGCGCGCCGATGATCGCCACCGCGGACATCACCGGCGGTGCGAGCAGGAAGATGGTGTTGGTGCGCGCGATCAGGTAAACGCCGGCGGTGACCATGGTAGCGGCATGAATGAGCGCGCTGACCGGCGTCGGACCGGCCATGGCGTCCGGCAACCAGGTTTGCAGCGGGAGCTGCGCGGATTTCCCCACCGCGCCGCCGAGAATCAGCGCCGCCGCCGCGACGGTCAGCGGGAGTCCCATCCCCCAGGGACCCGGCATGGTCGCTTGGTGCATCGCCTGGCGCAGCATCGGCTGAATCTCCAGCGTGCCCAGGTTGAAGTAGAGGATGAACAGCGCGATGAGCAGCGCCACGTCCCCGATACGCGTCACCAGGAAGGCTTTCATCGCCGCGGCGGCGTTGACCGGATCATGATACCAGAAGCCGATGAGCAGATAGCTGCACAACCCCACCCCTTCCCACCCCAGGTAGAGCAGCAGCAAATTATTCGCCAGCACCAGCACCAGCATGGAACCGACAAAAAGGTTCAAATAGGAAAAATAACGGCTGTAGCCGTCCTGATCGGCCATGAAGCCGGCGGAATAGAAGTGGATAAGGAAACCGACGAACGTCACCACCAGCATAAAAATCAGCGCCATGGGATCCAGATAGAAGGTGATGCCCGGGCGAAAATTACCGATATCCATCCACGTCCACACCGTCTGGGTAAAGGTAAAACCTTGCGGCTCCCGGAGAAAGGCCAGCCCGATCAGCATCGCCAGCACCGCTGACGCCCCCACCGTGCCTACGCCGATAATCGCCGCCAACACGCGCGGCATCCGCGCGCCGAACAAAATCAGCACGAGGAATCCCGCAAACGGCAATATCGGCACCAGCCAGAGCAGATTAAAAATCATTGCCTACCTATAGATCGACCGCCAGCTTTCCGGCCCCCGGCATAAATGCCGGGGCCACGCGCCTTCCGGAACTATTGTGTTGGCCCATAAATGCCCGGTTGCGCTACCCTTTCATTTCACTCGCGACGTCGGCATCCAGCGTGTTGAAGCGGTCATTTAACCGCAGGATCAACGCCAGCCCGACGGAGACTTCCGCGGCGGCCATGGTAAGGATGAACAGAAACATGATCTGGCCATCCGGTCGTCCCCAGTGTGCGCCGGCGACGACAAACGCCAGGCCGGCGGCATTCAGCATGATTTCGATAGAAAGCAGGATGAAGACGAAGTTTCGCCGTGCCAGCACACCGACCAGTCCCAGCACGAACAAAATTCCCGCGATGATCAATCCCGTATTTAATGGAATCGTGGCCATCTGTTACTCCCGCCATCCCTCCGGCTACAACCGGTCCTCTCAAGTTAATCGAAATCATCTGCTGACCGGCTTCAGCCGGGCAGTCCCAGGCCCCGGATTGATCCGGGGCAATTCTCCACCCGGTTATCCTGCTTCTTCATCACGCCGATGAACTCGGCGACCCAAATGATACGCGCCAATCAATCCGGCCAACAGCAGCATCGACGATAGCTCTACCCCCAACACATAAGGTCCATACAATGCGATGCCTAACTCGCGCGGCGAGATAATATTCTGCGCCATGCCGACGCCACCGCCGCGCGCAAACGCAAAAATGATCTCCGCCAACAGGATCGCCGCCAGCAGCGTCGGCCCGATCAGCATCACCGGTTTGAACCATTCATGCTCGCGCTCGATGGAGGCGGGACCGAGATTGAGCATCATAATGACAAAGACAAAGAGCACCATGATGGCGCCGGCATAAATGATCACTTCCAGCGCGGCGACGAACGGCGCGCCGAGTAAGAAAAAGATCACCGCCACCGCCAGCAGCGAGACGATCAAATAGAGCAACGCATGCACCGCCGACAGGCGGGTAATGACCAGCGCCGTGGAAATGACCGCTATTATCGCTGCCAAATAAAAGAAGAAGTTCACGGCATCAACCCCTTCACATCCACCGGCGGTAATTCGTGCTCCGCTTCGCCTTTGTCTTTCCCTTGAATCTTCACCCCGGCGACGCGATAGAAATTATAGTCGTGATACTTGCCGGTGCCGTCGATGAGCAGGTCCTCTTTTTCATACACCAGATCCTGGCGCCGATATTCGCTCATCTCGTAATCCGGCGTAAGCTGGATGGCGTAGGTCGGGCAAGCTTCCTCGCAAAAGCCGCAAAAGATGCAGCGCGAGAAGTTGATGCGAAAGAACTCGGGATAGCGCCGCCCGTATTCATCTTCCGTCGCCTGCAGCGCGATGCAATCGACCGGGCAGGCCACCGAACACAGGTAGCACGCCACGCAGCGTTCCGCGCCGTCCGGATCGCGCGACAGGATGATGCGTCCGCGCCAGCGCGGTGGCAGATAGCGCTTCTGCTCCGGGTATTGCACCGTGTCCCGCTTCGCGAAGAGGTGGAAAAACACCCCCACCAGCGAAACCACGATGCTCCAGACCGGCAGCACCGCCGCCTCCCATCCGCGCCGGACGATACGCACCGCCCAATCCCAGGGTCGTTTCGCGATGCCGAAAGCCCAATTCCAACTGTCCCTGATCAGACTCACCTCAGAACCTCCCGGCCAGCACGACGCCGGCGGTCACGATCAGGTTCAGCAACGCCAGCGGGAGCATCAGCTTCCAGCCGAACTCCATCAACTGGTCGTAGCGCGGGCGCGGCAGCGCGGCGCGGATCAGGATGAACACGCCGATAATCGCCGAGGTTTTGATAAAAAACCACAGCACCGGCGGTAACCATGGCCCCAGCCAACCGCCGAAAAAGAGCGCCGTCACCAGCGCCGCGATCAACGTGATGCCGACGTATTCCCCCAGGAAGAACATGGCGAACTTCATCCCGGAATACTCGGTATGGAAACCGGCCACCAACTCATTTTCCGCTTCCGGCAGGTCAAAAGGAATGCGGCGCGTTTCCGCCAGCCCGGCGGTGAAAAAGACCAGCAGGCCGACGATCTGCGGGATGCAGAACCAAAGGTGCCGCTGCGCCTCGACGATTGCGCCGAAACTGAACGAGCCGGCCTGCACCACCACCCCCATCAGCGAAAGGCCCATAAATACTTCATAGCTCAGCATCTGCCCGATGGCGCGCAGGCTGCCCAGCAGCGCATATTTGTTGTTTGACGACCAGCCGGCCAGCGCCACGCTATAGACCGACATCGATGACATGGCGAGAAAGAACAGCAGGCCGATATTGAGATCGGCAACCGCGACGCCCGGCGCATAGGAGATCACCGCGAACGACAGCAGCGTGGCGATGATGATGATACTCGGCGCAAGGATGAAGACGGGCCGGTCGGCGAAAGGTGGAATCCAGTCCTCCTTCATCAGCAGCTTGACGGTATCGGCCACCACTTGCAGCACGCCCTCCGGACCGACCCGGTTGGGACCATAACGATCCTGCCACAGCGCCAGCAACCGGCGCTCGACATAGATCAATCCCGGCGCAATGAGCAGCACGGCGAGGAGAACGGCGATCATCGTCAGGATGGACAGCAGAATGGCGATCATGCCTGTCCCTCCTTGCCGTCAATCTCCACCGACAACACGCGTCCCCAGGCCGGCAACAGCAACGCCGGCATGCCGGGCAAGCCCATCGGCAGCAATGCCGCGCCGGCGGGCACCGCCGGGGAAAGGTGCGCGGGATATTGCAGCGTGTGTTGTTCCGTGACCACCGCCGCGTCATGGCCTTCCGCGATGCCCAGCCGGGCGGCATCCGCCGGATTGAGCAACAGGTAAGGTTTCGCCGTCACTTCCGCAATGGCGGGCGCTTCCCGGCTCAACTCCTCGGAGCCGAAGATGTGCCAGACCGGCAATAACAACTGTTCATCCGTGCGCGGTGCAAAGGCGGCCGGCACGGCAGTGAAATATCCGCCCGACGGCGTTGCCGGCGGTGCGATCAAACGCCGTCCCGGATCGCCGCCATGCAACGGTCCGCCCACTTCGCTCTGAAACTTGTTGATCGCCTGCTCCGAATTCCATCCCGGCGCCCAGAAGCGCGGAATGAGCGGCGATGGCGGCTCTCCGCGATAGCCTTCCATGGAGAAAGCCAGCGGTGAGTTCGGATCGTCGGGCGGCGGCGGCTCGAAGACGGACACGTTGGCGGTGACGGCGGTGCGCCCGCTGACGCGGTGGGTCTGGCGGGGAATCTTCTGGGCGTCGATGCGAAAACCCGGTGGCGGCGTAATCGACGGGATGGCGGCAAAGACCGGCAGCGACGCCAGCGCGGTCAGCATCTCGCCATAGTGCGGCCAGGGATTGGCGGAGGCTTTCCCCGCCGCCACCATCATCTCGCCCAGCCATTCCCAACTCTGCCGAATCTCGCCTTTGGGCACGAACACCTGGAAGAAACGTTGCGCGCGCCCCTCGTTATTCACTAGCGTGCCGTCCGCTTCGGCGAAAGTCGCCGCCGGCAGCGCCAGCGTGGCGCGCTGCGCGGTAGGATTGGCCAAACTGTCGAGTATGATCACCCGTCCACCTAGCAAAGCGTCAACGCCGGCGGTATCCAACTGCCGGAAAAGGTCGTTTTCCAGCACGATAACGGTATCCGTGCCGCCCGCCTGCACCTGCTTCGCGGCCTCTTCCAGCGTTTTCCCGTCGAAGAAGCTCACCCCCAGGCTGTTGCACGCCGGCATGGTGAAGCACAGGCGCGCCGGTTTTCCTTTTTGTATCAGCGCGCGCGCGACATTGGCTGCCGCCTGCACCACCGCTTCGCTGCCGCTGCCGTAGCCGGAAACGATCACCGGGCGGGCTGCTTGCAATAACTGTTCGGCGATTTGCTGCGCCAGTTTTTGCAGATCGTCTGGCAATCCCGTCACTTCCGGAGCAGTGGGATCGATGGCCTGCGCGGTGGCGAATCCCAACCGCGCCAGGTCGTCCGGGGTGGCACGATAGACAGCGGTCGCTTCGGAATCCAGCTTCGTTTCGCCGGCGGTCGCCACGAAGAACGGGCCGCGCTCGTTCTGCACCGCTTCCCGCACGGCGGCATCGTCAAACGGCGGCAGTTTCAATGCGGCGGTCAACTGCTCCGCCGGTCCGCGCAACGCCGTCTGCCGTAGCGCCAGCGCGATCATCGGCGCGGTGTTGGTCACGTCTTCGCCAAGGATGAAGGCCGCGTCTGCTTGCGCAATCTCCCCCAGCGACGCGGACGGCGCCGGCCCGGCCTGCAGAATATCGCGCATCAGCCTGATCAGCCGTAATTCACCCTCGCGCATCCCGTGGTAAAAATGCTCCGCGCCCACCAATTCCCGCAGCGCGAAATTAGCCTCCAGCGATGCGCGCGGAGACCCGATCCCGATCAGTCGCTTATTGCGAAGCAGTTCCGCCAGCCGTCCCAGCGCATCAGTCGTCGAGATGGGTTGCGGTGCTTCCGCATCGCGCCACCGCGGTTGGCGCATGCGCTGGTCGCTGTTGACGAATTCATAGCCGTAGCGCCCGCGATCGCAAAGAAAATAGCCGTTCACCTCGCCATTGAAGCGCGTGCGGATGCGGCGCAGCGTGCCGTAGCGTTCGCCGGGGATGGTGTTGCAGCCGACGCCGCAATGCACGCAGATTGATGGCGCGGTCTGCAGGTCCCACTTGCGCGTGTAGTGCCGGCGCTGGGTTTTGTCAGTAAAGACGCCGGTCGGGCAGACTTCCACCAGATTGCCGCTGAATTCGCTTTCCAGCATGCCGTCCTGCGCGCGACCGAAATACACCTGGTCGTGCCAGCCGAAAACATTGAAATCGCGCCCGCCGGCGTAATCGCGATAGAAGCGCACACAGCGGTAACACTGGATGCAGCGGTTCATCTCGTGGTTGACGAAAGGACCGAGATCCTGGTTGCGGTAGGTGCGCTTGGGAAAGCGCGTGCGGCGGTAGCTATGACCGGCCATCACCGTCATGTCCTGCAAATGGCATTCGCCACCTTCATCGCACACCGGGCAATCATGCGGGTGATTGAGCATCAGCCATTCAATGACGCCTTTGCGAAATGCCGTCGCTTCCGGGTCATCGATGGAGATGCGCGTGCCGTCCTTCGCCGGCGTCATGCAGGCCATCACAATGCGTCCGCGGGTATCGTTCTCGTCTTTGAACTGCTTCACCGCGCACTGCCGGCACGCGCCGACCGCATGCATCGCCGGATGCCAGCAGAAATAAGTCAAGTTGAAGCCCAGCGAGAGGCAAACCTCCAACAGGTTGCGCTCGCCTTCCTCGATCGTATAGGGTTTGTTATCGATATAGATCGTGGGCAAAGATTTCTCCATTTTAACGTGCACTTGCACTTACACTTACACTTACACTTGCACTTGAAACTTACACGTGCACGTGCACCTGCACTTAAAACTTGCACTTACACATCATACTTACACCTTGCACATCATAACTTCTACAAGCGCTGAAGTATTAGTGTAAGTGCAAGTGCAAGTGTAAGTTTTTCGTAAATGCCAACTTTCAAGCATTTAATAACTACTCTTTCGTTTAATCGATAATTGCTTCTTCAGTTCGTGCGCTAAACACTTTCATGATAGAAACCACCAATAATACAATAGACGTTATCAGTAAAGGTATCGTCGCAACTAATAAAATGGCGCAGTGTTGTTCAAAACCATAATTCAATAATAGAACTCCGAAAAAGACAATATACAAAATCTGAACACCGGAAAGAATGATTGAATAATAGCCAAACTCTTTACTACATATTCCAAAAATCGGATAACAGATAAGCATCGCCAGCGCTGCTGGTATAAGACCAAATAATACTCCATGTAATGCTTCTAAACTCAATAATGAATCAACAAAGGTACGTTTCAGATCATAATATTGTTTTCCAACTGCTTCGTTCGTCAGTCGAAAGGAAGCATTCCGCCATCGATACATCTGCCTATGCCAAATCATCGGTGTATTCGCGAAACCGGTCGTTCCATCAGAAAGCACAATAGGCTCAAGTCCCCAATTAATTGATCTAATAACCAGATACGGGATAACATCATTTCCATTCACACCATATATGGAAAGTGTATATGTAGGCGGAATTCCACTACTATCATCACTATAACATTCTGTATTAGCAATCTCGGTGATTCCATCTTTATTAAAATCATCGACCGTTCTAATTGTTTTTGCACCTACTTTATCCTTTTTGATAATGTCAATAGCTTGGATAGAGAAATCTGCTCGACGCCATCCCCTATTTTTATCTATCGACATCTCACCCTTTTCAACTGCCCGATAAAGCCACTTGGAGTCCGATTCTGGCGGCGAAATATCAATTTCATCAAGAGCACTAGATTCTTTAACACCACTTGGTAACTTATATGAATACAAGCCTTTCGTCACCGGTATACCAACAACATGGCAGTAAGTCTTTGCGTCCAGTTCTTGTCTGCCATCATCCTCAATAGAAAACGCAGTCAATACAAAAAATATAAGACCACATACCGCTAGCATCATTATCGATATTTCGACAATAATAGTGCGTAACAAATCCGTTACTCCATTAAGACATAATAATTATTGTTCACCTAACTCACAACGATGATACTATCATTTCCACGGACACCCCTTCCCCGCAATATGCCGCTCCACGTCCTCCTTGAAATACGTCAACAACCCCTCCAACGGCGCCATCGCCCCCGGCGCGAGGGCACAGAAAGTGTGTCCCATCTTGATGCTTTTCACATGGTAATCGAGTATTTCCAGATCGATCGGTTCACCGCGACCATCCTCCAGCGCGTGCAGGGTATTCGCCACCCAGGGCAGGCCCTCACGGCAGGGAGTGCACCACCCGCACGACTCGCGCGCGAAAAAATCCATCAGGCTGCCCAGCATGCCCACCGGGCAGGCGCGGTCGTCCAGCACGATCATCGTGCCGGTACCCAGGCGGCTGTTGACCTTTTCCACCGCGGTGAAATCCATCTTCACGTCCAGGTGTTGGTCGAGCAGAAAGTTGGTCGATGCGCCGCCGGGAAGCAGGCCGCGAAACGCATAACCCTCTTGCATGCCGCCGGCATAGTGGTCGAGAATCTCGCGCGCCGGCGTGCCCATCGGCAACTCCCACAGGCCCGGTTTCTTCACCCGTCCGCTGGCGCCGTAGATCTTCGTGCCGCCGTCCTCGCTCAGGCTGAGCTTTTTGAACCAGTCTGCGCCGTGGCGCAGGATGTGCGTAACGCAGCAGAGCGTTTCGACGTTGTTCACCACCGTGGGACGCCCATGCAACCCGCTGACCTGCGGAAAAGGCGGTTTGCTGCGCGGATTGGCGCGTTTGCCTTCCAGCGCGTTCAGCAAGCCGGTCTCTTCTCCGCACATGTAGCGCCCGGCGCTGGTATGCAGCGACAGTTCCAAGTTGTACGACGAACCGAAGATGCCTTTGCCCAGGTATTTCTTTTCGTACGCTTCGTTAATCGCTCGCTGTAGCCGTTCCGCCGCCCCGGTGTAGGCCCAGCGCAGGAAGATGTAGGCAATGTCCGCCTGGGTGGCGTAAGCGCTGATGATGATGCCTTCGATGAGCTGGTGCGGGTCGCCCTCCATCAGCAGGCGGTCCTTCATCGTACCCGGCTCCATCTCGTCGGCATTCACCACGAAATATTTTGGATGCCGCGCATCCTCGCCCATCGGCATCACGCTCCACTTGACGCCGGTCGGAAACCCTCCCCCACCCCGCCCGCGCAAGCCCGACTTCTTCACTTCTTCCTGCACCTGCTGCGGGGTCAGCTTCAGCGCCGCGCGCACGCCCGCGTAACCGTCTACGCGTTCGTATTCAGCCAAGGATAAGGGTTCCTTATTAGGTTGAATATTGCGTGTCAACGGTTGTTCCATGCTTACGGAAACCTCGCCAAAATTTCATCCACCTTCTCGGGCGTCAGATCACCGAATAATTCGCGGTCGATCATCATCACCGGCGCGTGGTCGCACGCCCCCAGGCACACCGTGGGCAGCAGGGTGAAGCGCCCGTCGGCGGTGGTCTGCCCGAGCGGGATCCCCAGCCGGGCGGACAGGTGGTCGCGGATCAGCGGGAAATCCACGATCCAGCAACTTACGCTGTCGCACAGCAAAATCACATGCCGGCCAACCTGCCGGCGAAAGATCTTATCGTAGAAGGTGGCGACGCCATCGATCTCCTCGACGGTCATGCCCAGCAGGGCGGCGACATCGGCCAGTTGCTCATCCGGCACCCAACCGCGATGCGCCTGCACGATCTTCAGCGCATCCGGGATCGCCATCCGCGCGGATTCCGCATGGCGAAGGACCGCCGCGATCTCCTGCTTCTCTTGCTCGCTCAACATTAGCTTATCCTACCGTATTCACCCGGCCCCCGGTCGTCTACAATTCGCCGCCATGTCGAAAAACCGCCACAGCGCCCGCCCACTTTACTACCGGACATGATGCTGATATATATCCGGTGAGCAGGCGCTGGAAACCTCGAGCCGAGTTAGGGGCGTCGGGTTTCAGGTGCCGGGAAACGCAACACCATTACTCGGTATGTTTCTCAACGCAGAGGCGCAGAGATGCAGAGATTATGCGCAGAGAACAATATTGCGCAGATCCGGCCGGCAGCGGACTGCCGGGCTCCCAGGTGGTTTACCAAATTTCTTCTTCTCTGCGTCGTTCTCCGCATCTCCGCGACTCTGCGTTGAATAATGACTTGAACGAAATACTTCTGATCCGCGCATTGGTTCGTTAAAATTGCGATCATGGGAACCCGGCAGTCCTCTGCCGGCTATTGTTCCGGCATTTCTGGCGCGCGAGCGTCCCCGCGAGCACTCCGGTGGTTGAGTAGACTACGGATGGTCGTATCGAAACCACCGGAGTGCTCGCGGG
>Ga0118677_10005304_pt1 | contig 22661 bp, 17 predicted proteins | sample AliMusrvi5mmetaG_FD_86154 | JGI IMG/M metagenome (GOLD analysis project Ga0118677, IMG submission 86154)
TCAGGGCTCCTGCCGCCACCGTAGAGGCTTTTCGAGAATTCATAGCTGCAATTTACCTCGGCAGCATTATACTCGCCAGCCGCAACTCCGACAACTGTCAGGGGTCAGGATAGCAGAAGAAGCATGTGGGCATCCAATTATCACTCTCATAACTCTAGCTACTGAATTTCGCTCCAAACGTAGTATAATAGATACGAATATGGAGTTCGCAGTTTGAGTCACGATAATCTGCGTCATAGCAACCAGCCAGAAATTCCCGCGCTGATTGAGCGTATTCGTGCGTATGCGCGGAGTGAAGCGCTCTGGCAGGCGGGTGATCATCTCCTCGTCGCCGTCTCCGGGGGGCCCGATTCCGTCATGCTGCTCGATGTGCTGCAGACGGTGTGCGCGCCCGTGGATCGCCTGCGGCTCTCCGTCGCCCACATCCATCATAATCTGCGCCCCGACGCGGATGAGGATGCTGCCTTCGTCGAGGAATTGGCGAAAGAACGCGGGCTGGTTTTCGTGCAGCAATGGGTCGATGTCCCCGCCCGCGTCGACGAAACGGGAGAATCCGTCGAGGAGGCCGCGCGGGTGCTGCGTTATGCGGCTTTGGAAGAAATCGCGCGCGGCTTGCGCGAAGGCTACCTCGCGGTCGATGGAGCGGGCCCGCGAGCTGTGGGGATCGAACGAGTGGTCGTTCAGCTCAAGGACCACACCGAACTCAGCCGCCGCAGCCGCGATCGTCTCGACTTCAAGTGGAAAGTCAGCGCTGCCGGGATGGGTGACCACGTCGACGAGCGGGTTGCGCATCGCGCGCAGGAGGGCGGCGGTGTTCGCCGCCCGGTCGCCGTCATCGAAGCCGGTGAGCGGATGGAAGCCCACAGCGACCAGGTCAAGACCTGCAAGGACCTCCGCAGGGAGGTCGAGACCCTCGCTGGAGGCCGACACGTTGGCCTCGCAGCCCATCAGCACGACGACGGACTCGATGTGCACCGGGACCGACCGCACATTCCAGAAGTACCATGCGTGAGCGCCACCCGGGGCTGCGGGGCCGTGGTCGGTGATCGCCACCAGTTCCAGGCCGGCGGCGGACGCCGCTTCCGCGATCTCCGTGACTGTCGAGAAGGCATGACCTGAGGCCACGGAGTGGGTGTGCAGGTCGGCCAGGAGAGTCAGCGACATCTAGGCCTCGACTCGGACAGAGGGACGGCCCTCGACGCGCCACTGGTGATACGCGACCACGAAGCGGTCTATTCCTCCGTCGAGCACACCCTGGATATCGCCGGTCTCCTCCCCGGTCCTGACGTCCTTGACCAGTTGGTAGGGGTAGAGCACGTAGTTGCGGATCTGGCTGCCGAAGGAGATGTCCCGCCGCTCCCCCTTGAGGGCCTCGATCTCCGCATCGCGCTCAGCCTTGCGGATCTCGTACAGCCGCGAGCGCAGGATCTTCATCGCTGTCTCTTTGTTCTTGAGCTGACTCTTCTCGTTCTGCACCGTCACGACTATGCCGGTCGGCACGTGCGTGATGCGGACAGCCGAGTCGGTGGTGTTGACCGATTGGCCACCCGGCCCGGATGAGCGATACACGTCGACCCGGATCTCGTCGTCCTTGATCTCCACGTCGATATCGTCCGGGAGGATCGGCAGGACCTCGACGCCGGCGAAAGTGGTCTGACGGCGCTTCTTCTCGTCCGTCGGGCTGATGCGGACGAGGCGGTGGACGCCGGCCTCCGAGCTGAGCATCCCGTACGCGTTCTTGCCGTGGACGGTGAAGACCGCCCGGTCGATCCCCAGCTCCTCGCCGCGGGGCGCGTCATGCAGGTCGACCTTCCAGCCGCGACGCTCGGCGTAGCGCAGGTACATGCGAAGCAGCATCTCGGTCCAGTCCTGCGCCTCGAGACCTCCCTGGCCGGGAGTGATGGTGACAAGGGCATCACCGTGATCGAACTCGCCGTTGAACCATGAGGTCAACTCCAGCTCGTCGGTGCGGCGTTTCAGAGAGGAGAGGCCCTCTCCCACCTCCGCGGCGAGCGCGTCATCGCCCTCTGCAACGGCAAGCTCGTTGCCGGCCTCGGCCTCCTCGACGTCAGCGCCCAGAGACTCGCACGCCGCGATCTCGTCGCGCAGTTCCGCCGCGCGTGACATCGTGGCCTGCGCGGCCGCCGGCTCGTCCCAGAAGCCCGGCTCGGACGCCTTCGACTCGAGGGCCGACGCCTCGGCGCGCTTCTCGTCGAGATGCAGGTACTCGCAGATACGCGCGACGCGCTCCGCTGCAGCTGCTATGTCGGCTTTTCTGTCCTCCATGGCTCCTGCCATCTTAGCGTGACGCGTGGGTGCGGCCGCCGCAGGGACCGCGGCGGCCGCAGAAGAGGACTCGGCGCACCCGCGTCAGAGCACCGCGCCGTGGCACTTCTTGTACTTCTTGCCGCTCCCGCAGGGACAAGGGTCATTCCGACCCACATCCGCCCACGGGTCGGTCTTGTCCTTCATCACGGTGGCCGCCTTCGCTCCGCCGGCGGCCGCAGCCGCAGACGCGATCGCCTCGGGCGACGGCCCCTGCACTCCTGCGGCACTCGCCGCCTCGACCGCGCCGGCGAAGATCGATTGCTCTGTCGGTGCCGAGTAGCTCATCGGGCGCGCGACCCCGGAGAGCGGAGCCGGCTGCTCCACGACGACCTCCACGTGCAGGATCGTGCGCAGGAAGTCCTGGTTCACGGAGGCCACGAGGGAGGAGAACATCTCGAAGGCCTCGCCCTTGTACTCCACCAGGGGGTCGCGCTGACCCATAGCCCGCAGGCCGATCCCCTCGCGCAGGTAGTCCATCTCGAGCAGGTGGTCCATCCAGTGCGTGTCGAGGACTCGAAGCATGACGAAGCGCTCGAGGTCCCTCAGCTGGTCGGGCCCGATCTCCCGCTCCTTGGCGTCGTAGCGGGAGACGGCCCGCTCCGCCAGCGTGCCCGCGAGCTCGTGTGGGTTCTCAGTCCCCTTCAGCGCCTCCGTCAGGCCCAGTTCATCGCCGACGACGTCCGTGAGCCAGGCTCGCAGACCGTCGACGTCCCATTCCTCTGAATACACATGCTCGGGACAGAACTCGAGCACCCCGGTCGACACTGTCTCTTCGATCATCTCGTGGACGCGGCCGTGGATGTCCTTGCCCTCGAGGATCGCGTCGCGCTCTCCGTAGATGGTCTGGCGTTGCAGGTTCATCACGTCGTCATACTCGAGCACATGCTTGCGCGCGGCGAAGTTCATTGTCTCGACCTGACGCTGAGCTCCTTCTATGGCTCTGCTCACCAGGCCAGCCTGGATCGGCTGGTCCTCGGGGATATCCGTGGACTCCATCAACCGGGCGATACGGTCCATCCGGTCACCGCCGAACAGGCGCATCAGGTCGTCCTGCAGGGACAGGTAGAACTGGCTGGATCCGGGGTCGCCCTGGCGCCCGGAACGGCCGCGAAGCTGATTGTCGATGCGGCGTGAGTCGTGACGCTCGGTCCCGATGATCGCCAGCCCGCCGGCGTCCACGACCTTGACATGCTCTTCGGCGCAGACCGCGCGCGCCTTCTCGAGGGCGTCGGCGACCTGCTCTTCGGTCGCCTCATCCTCCTTGACGCCGCGATCCAGAAGGAGCTGCTTGTACAGCTCGTCGGGATTGCCGCCGAGCACAATGTCGGTACCGCGCCCTGCCATGTTCGTCGCGATCGTGACCGCCCCGAAACGGCCGGCCTGCGCGATGATGTGCGCCTCCTGCTCGTGGAACTTGGCGTTCAGAACGCTATGGGCGACACCGCGCTTTTCGAGCAGCCGGGATAGGTGCTCCGAATTCTCGATCGAGATCGTGCCCACAAGGCAGGGCTGACCCTTGGCACTGCGCTCGATGATCTCTTCGACCACCGCGGTGAACTTGCCGTCGACGCTGCGATAGATGAGGTCGTTGTGGTCCTCGCGGACCATCGGACGGTTCGGCGGGATGATGAGGACGGGTAGCTTGTAGATCTCGCGGAACTCGGCATCCTCGGTGATGGCGGTACCGGTCATCCCCGAGAGCTTCTCGTACATACGGAAGTAGTTTTGCAGGGTGATGGTCGCGAGCGTCTGGTTCTCCTCGCGGACGTGCACCCGCTCTTTCGCCTCGATGGCCTGATGCAGGCCCTCAGAGTAGCGGCGCCCGTACATGATGCGGCCCGTGAACTCGTCGACGATGAGGACTTCTCCGTCGGTCACGACATAGTCGACGTCTCGCTTGAACATGAACTGGGCCTTGAGGCCCTGCTGGAGATGGTTGACGAGCTGACCCGACGGATCGCCGTAGATGTCTTTGATGTTGAGCTGGTCCTCGACTTTGCGAAGGCCGCTCTCCGTGATGGCGATCGTCCGCTTCGCCTCGTCGAAGTCGAAGTCGACGTCCGCGTGCAGGCGCGGGATCACCTTGGCGAACTGCTTGTACAGGTCGGCCGAGCGCGTCCCCGCGCCCGAGATGATGAGTGGTGTGCGCGCCTCGTCGATGAGGATGGAGTCGACCTCGTCGACGATCGCGTAGTGATAGCCTCGCTGCACGCGATCCCCGGGATCGACGACCATGTTGTCGCGCAGGTAGTCGAAGCCGAACTCCGAGTTCGTCCCGTAGGTCACGTCGGCGCGGTACGCCGGCAGGCGCTGCGCCGGATCCATCTGGGCTTGGATGAGCCCTGTCGTCATGCCGAGGGCGGCGTACACCCGGCCCATCCATTCGCTGTCGCGCTTGGCGAGATAGTCGTTGACGGTCACCACGTGTACGCCCTCGCCGGTCAGCGCGTTGAGATACCCGGCCAGAGTCGAGACGAGGGTCTTGCCCTCGCCCGTCTTCATCTCCGCGATCATGCCGTCGTTCAGCACCATGCCGCCGATGAGCTGCACATCGAAATGGCGAAGGCCTATTGCGCGAGAAGCCGCCTCGCGCACCGCTGCGAAGGCCTCTGGGAGCAGGTCAGGCAGCTCCTCACCGCGCTCGAGCCGTTCTCGAAGCAGGGCCGTCCTGCCGGCCAACGCCGCATCGTCGAGACCTTGCATCTCCGGCTCGAACTCGTTGATGAGCCGGACTCTGCCCTCGTACTTGCGCAGCTGCCGGCCCTCGCCGACGGTGAGGATACGCTGGAGGATGTTGGCCAAAGAAGAGCCACCTTACGGGGTTGCCGGGGGACATCGCGCAGTCTTTCACGCGAGGGCGATTGTAGCATGCGTCGTGCCTTTCCCCGCTCGGCGCAGGGTCCGCCAGAGGCGCCGGGAGCCTTATCTGTGCGGTCGGCGAACAGCGGATCCAAACCACGCGAGGGGGCCGAGACCACGTGCTGGTCCCGGCCCCGGCGGTCCTTCGATGAGTGCCCCACGGACTCGGGGGGTGACGCCGTTCTGGCCCGTCGGGTGCCCCTCAGGAGTCTCCCTCTCCTCACCGTGTTGGGCCCGGCCGTACACGCACCCTGCCATCGTTCCTTGATCGGAAAGCCCGTCGAACCTCCGCTCTTCTGGACCGCATCCTCCGCTTCGCTCGAGGACGGGATCATCGTAGACCGGCCGTCTTACCAGTTTCTAACCACTATCCGAGGCGGCGGCCCGCCTGCTGACGTTCGACTGGTCAGTCTTCCATGGCGAGTACCTGCGTGTAGAGGCGAGTGGTCTCGCTCGAAGGATCGATGCCGAGGTCGTCAACGAGATGCGAGCGGCACGACATGTACGTGTCGATCGCGGCAGACCGTTGCCCGCATCCGATCTGCAGCCGGAGCGCCGCCTGGTACAGGTCCTCCCGCCAGGGGTCGTATTCAAGAGCGCGCCGAACCAGGCCCAAGCCCACCCTGCCGTCGCCACGAGACTCCAGCAGATCGCAGGCGCGAAGCATCGCATCCTCGAAGTCGTGACGACAGCGCTCCCGCAAGGACGCGAACCAATCGTCGTAAGCATCGCCGGGCATGACGTCTCCCCGGTAGAGTTCGCCGGCCTGCAAGAGGGACTCGAGCTCTGCGGGTACGTCGCCGGCAGCGCGGGCCTTGCGCGCTGCGGCGAGGAGGTCGTCGAACTCGGAGACATCCGTGCTCACGCGACCTGCGATGGCTCGGCAGATGCCGCCCACGTGCTCGACGTACGGGCAGGGGACCTCACGCAGCGGTACCGGCATGAGCGCGCGCTTCATCGCGCTCCAGGCGACGTAGAAGTTGTTCAGCGCGCGCTGGTCGTCCATCTCGGGCCACAGGTGCTCGATCAGCTGGTCACGCGGGACGTCGGAGCCTCGACGGCTTGCCAGCATCGCGAAGATGAGCCGCGCTTTTCGCTTTGTCCAGGAGCGCTCTTCGATCTTCCCCTCTGAGCAGTGGACCTCGAATGCCCCGAACAGCCTGACCTGCGCGATCGAGTCGTCCGGAGGCGTGGATGCCGCGAGGGCCGCGGCGCTCTCGGCCTGTCTCTCGGCAGCGGCGGCCTTCAGGCGCCGCCTAAGGCGATCGACTTCGGTGGAGGCGAGCATCTTCGAGGCGCCCGCGAGGCAAGCCTCGCCCCATTGGCCGGGAAGGTACTGGAGGATCCGTATCGGGATCCGACCGACTCCAAGGGCAGCTGCGAGCGGACCGGTCAGGTCGGGCACGGCCCGCAACATGGCGACAGTGACGAACACCGGTTGCTGCTCACACAGGTAGTCTGCTGTCCGCGCGATGTGAGCGACTGCCTCGTCGTCCCGACCTTCGGCCAAAGCGGTCGCGGCCAAGACGAGCCTCGCACGGTGCGCGAGACCACGGGCGCCGGCCTTCTCGAGTTGTGGCAGCAGGCGGCCGGCGACACCGGCCGCCGGTCCCGCATCACCGGAGGCCGCGCTCGTCATCGCCTGAGCCATCTCGGCCGACCACATCAGGATGCGACTGCCACTGGCGATGGCAATGCCGAGCGCCCGCTCGGCCATGTCGCGGCCGGTCGGAACGTCTCCAGCCCAGAGAGCAGCAATGACACTGTCAACGAGTGCGGTGACAGCGCTGAGCCGTTCCAATCCTTCGCTCGACAGTCGCGACAGCATGTCGACAGCATCTTGCCAACCGTGCACCTCGTCGTCGAAGAAGCTGACAATGGTTTGGTGCCACCGAGCTGCGGACAGCGCGTGTGTGCGTTCAGCCGGACCGACGTCAACTTCCTCCAAGAGCCCCATCACGTCGCCGATCGAGCGAACGAGAGAGGCGCGATCGCCGACGTGGACCGATAGCGAGCAGAGATTCGCCAGGTGAACCAGACGTAGACTGACGTCGCCGTAGCGAAGGCACTCCTCAATGGCCTGCCGAGCCACCAGCTGCTCTCCTGTGAACACCATGTTCGCAACAGCGATGGCGCCTTGAACTCGCACTCTCTCAGCCGTGCTAATCGATTCTGACCTAAGCAGACGACTCCCAGCGCGCTGTGACGAAGCCATGCCCTGCCCATCGCCGTCAAGAAACGCTGCGATCAGCCGTACTGCGGCGACCTCGGCAACCACGTTGCTGTCGTAGCAGTCCGCATCGCTGGAAAGCAGATCCTCGACCACTTGGTCCGACTGGGATCGGCCCAGCCCGACCAGCTGCAACCTGGCGCAGGTCGCACGCGCGTGCAACCCGGCTCGCGGGCTCTCCTCGTCGGCCACCGCCACTGCAAGGCCGGCCGCTCTCAGCGCTTCGCTGGGATCTACGTTCTCCGCCGCCAGACACTGAGCACGCAGAAGGAGTAGCGACGAGGAGGTGGCGATGTCGCCGTGCGGTAGATAGCCAAGCCCGCGCCTCAAGAGATGGTGGCGCCCGCCATTCACTAGAGTCGTTCCCGCGAGTTCCAACGCCCGCCGCAGCATCCCCGAGTCGCCTGTGCGCAGAGCGACTTCCACCGCTCTTGCGTGATCCCCTTGCTCGACGATCACGTCGATCGCCCGTGACAGATGGGGAGCGCAATCAGAAGACGCCAGTCTAGGGGTGAGGGCGTCCAGAACGAGATCGTGGACTGCGAAAGTCGACTGATCGTCGGTGCCCGATAGCTCAACAAGCGGCAGGATGTCGCTGACCTGCCGCATCAGCCCCGGCGCCTCTCGATCGCCAGAAGCCCGCACCAGCGACTCAACGGAACCGCGACCTACCATCGCGGCGAACAGCAGGACTCGCATCGCGCCGTCGTCGAGTTGCCGCGCGGCCAAGTCCGCGATCAGTGAACAGGCATCGCCATCTTGAGGGCGCGCCGTGGAGGGATTCAGCACCCGCTCCCTGGCGACAAGCGCGGCGAGAGCGGCGTGCCGTCCGGATTGCTCAACGAGGTAGTCTGGCTGTTTCGCAGACGCGTCTCCCGACATGCGCCGCCAGAGGGCGAGCAACTCCGCGTCATCCAAGAGGAGTTGCTCCGGGCCGATGACCCAGGCGTCCTTCAGGGGATTGACGCGCCGCGGCTGCTCACGCGTTGTGAAGACCACCGAGCTGCCGATCGGAGCCTCGTCCAGGACGCTCACGACCGTCCAGAGCGACTCCTCGTCCCCTAGCCAGCCAGCATCATCGAAGATGACAAGAAGGGGGCGGTCGTCGGGTATCCGACGGAGCGCGCCGGCGACCTTCGCGGCGACATCGGACACGGCGCCAGACTCCGCCGAGTCGCCCGGTTCGCAGATCTCTGTCGCGAGGCGCTGAAGTGCCACAAGCACCGAGCCGTTCTCGCCGCCCGAGTCGATCCAGAGGATCTCGAGCGCCTCGCTCGCCACCGCCACCTGGGCTGCGACAACGGTCTTGCCGTACCCTGACGGCGCTGCGATGACCAAGAAGCCCGGCCTACCCGACACGATCGGGTCGACCAGGCGTGATCGGAATATCCCATCAGCGAGCCGAGCCAAAAACCGACGACTTACGCCGCGGCAGTCGGACATACCTCTCCCCCCGTTCGATGGAGCGCGCCTGAGGGGTCCGACATCGCGGCTATTCTACATTGGCCGACTCCGCCTCGCTACCGCGCTGTTGGGCGGGCGGCGCCACTTTCGATGACTCATCTCGACTGGCGCCAGCCAAGTACGCCGCGACCCCAACGAAGAGCAGACAGTCTCCGGGACTGGCCACGGACCGCACCCAGTGAGGCCCTGGAACCGGCACGACGTCTGCAAGCCAGGGCAGCCGCGTTGCGCCCGAACCGATCAGATGGACGAAGCCCCCGACGGGGATCGAGCGCAGCGCGGCCAATGTGCCCGTGGCGGCCGTCACAGCCGTGGGCAGGACCGGCATACCCCCATTGACTGCGATCACCACGAAGTTGAGCAGAAGCCCAGCACCAAGGACGGCCATTCCAGGCTGACGTCGATTGAGCCACGCGATCGAGGCGAGGAGCGGGAAGGTCGCGAGCCACAGGTAGAACGCTGCATGCGCGGCTTCGCCTACCACGCGCAGGAGTGGAAGCAACGCCTGCAGAACGAGGAGGAGTAGAAGCGCCGTCTCTCCCTGGATTCGAGTGTGTGCGAGGTCTGAGAGCTTTCTCCCTCCCAGTATCCGCAGCAGCAGTCCGATCATAAGGCACACGATCAGGATCATGCGATCACGTCCTGAAGGGGCTCGCCAACGACACCACGCTCGCGCAGATCGTTCTCGACCTGCCGTATCGTCCGGTCCACCGTCCGGCGTGTGTTCGCGTAGAGACGCGCGCCGATAGCGACCGCAAGCCCGGCTTCCGGGGTCCGACCTATGTTCACAACGGTGTCAAGATCGTCGAATCGTGCGATGAGGTACGCGCCGACCAGATCGCGCTCGTCCAGCGACTCCTCAGACTCGCCCTCCGTGTCGAGGATCCGCAAGACCGGGAGCGCCCCTCCGAGGAACTTCACCTCAGCGAGCACCTCGGAACTGTCTCTCTCGGCGTCCTCCCCGGAATCGTCAGCGCCGAGTCGGCCGACGTCATGGAAGAGAGCCGCATAGGTCACGTCCTCGAGCCTCTTTCCCTGCAATCCGTAGCGCCGGCCCGCCTCACCGACCATGCGGGCGACCCTCTCGGCATGGCCGCGACGTTCCGGGTCGTAGGCCTCGAGCGACCTGGCCAGCACTTCCACGGTCGCCGTATACGAAGAGCGCACCTCGAGGAGCAATGCGAAGGACTGGCGCATGACAAGCAAGAGAGCGACGGAAATCGCCAACCCCCAATACCCCATTGTCGGACTCACCAAGACGGTCAGCACAGCCACCGACATCTCGGCAGCGATCATCCAGCCCTGAAGGCGGGCGTTGCCCTGCACGAGTGCGACGTAGGGGGCCTGCGACCGTACCGACGCATGCAGCTGGTCGAGCAAAGCATCCACCACGACAAACGCCGCGCCGGCTACGCCGACCGCCGCATACAGTTCCCAGTTCGGGGCCGTGGCCACGAGCTTCCCAGGCAGGTCCGGTCCAAGAGCCAGGAACGCGAGGGCCATCAGAAGACCACGTCGGCTCACATACTCGATCAGCGCCCACAGGTCGCGTCCCCGCGGCCGAGCCACGGCTGCGACCACAAGGGCGACTCCGACGATGGGCACTGACAGCGCTGGCAGAACCAAAGCACCTGCAGCGAAGGCGACCGCCACGGTGGTATCGACAACATCGCCGCGCGGAAGCCAGACGCTGAACAGGGCGAGCACCAACGCTGCCATCCCGAAGGCCACCCCGAGCCAGCCATACCTGAACAACTCAGCCGTGAGCGAGGGCGCTGATGGGATCAAGAACGGCACGCTGACTATGCTCGCTACTGCGAGCAGTGCCTGAACCGTCACGAGTACTCGTTCGCGTCTCACGGTGTGGACCCGGCTTCCTCGGCTTCGCTGACAGCGAAGACACCCGCTGCCTCGAAGGCTTGCACGACAGACGCATCGAACTGAGTGCCGCAACAGTCCTTCAGCTCGCGCAGCGCAGCCTCATGAGTCAACGCCGAGCGATAGGGTCGGCTCGATGTCATCGCGTCGTACGCGTCGGCGACTGCAAGCACGCGCGCTTCCAGGGGGATCGCCGCACCGGACACGCCATGCCCGTAGCCGCTGCCATCCAGACGCTCGTGATGGGCTTCGATGGACGGGACGAGATCGGCGAGATAGGGCACATCGGCCAGGATGTGGGCTCCGATGTCGGGGTGACGCTTTATCTCAGCGTACTCGTCGTTGGAAAGCGATGAGGGCTTTGCCAGTACACGACGACTCACTCCGACCTTGCCTATGTCGTGTAGCAACGCCGCATACTCAAGGCGTTCAATGGCCGGGTCATCGACTCCGAGAGCCTTCGCGATCGACACCGCGTACTTCGCCACGCGTACCGAATGGCCTTTGGTGTAGACGTCCTTGGCCTCAATGGCCGCGACCAACGACGAGATCGTGTCCGCATAGGCCTCACGGAGTTGGACCGATCGTTGATACGTTTGCCGCGCCACTATCAAAGGCACGATGAACAGAGCGAATCCCCAGACTCCGATGCGTACCACGATCTGTGCAATCGCCACGCCGACGAAGCCGAGCGCAATCTGGGCCGGGAACATCCACGAGAGGCTCTGCGACCAGAAGCGACGTATTGGCGTCCCGAGCAGGATATTCAAGGCGATGCTGACCAGAAGCGCGTTGAGGAGCACCCCGGACACTGCCAGAGCTGCGATGGCCAGCCAAGATCGCGCTATCAGCACAGAGGCGGGTCCTATCAGGGTCCCGCCAAGAACGAAGTACAGCATCCCGGGAACAACGGCAGACAGCACCACTTGCCCAACATTGAACAGGCGGCGCCCCCAGTTGGAGTCCTTCTCCAGCCACATGGGGATGGCAGCAACGGTGGCTGCCAGTGCGGCATATCCCGGCCCAAGCAGGACTGTCACGGCCACGCTGAGAGGATACGAGAGCGAGATGCCGCCCATACCCGGCACGAAGACTGCAGCGAACTCAGACACGACGACTGCACCGAGCAGCAAGGCCGTGATGACCGGATCGCTGCGAACCGGAAAGCGCAGCCATGCGATTAGCGTTAGCGCGGCCGCCGCGCCGACAACGACCGCTACAACGAACGGAAAGCGGAGGTCACGACGCTTCATGAACGTCAGGCCTCCGCTTCCCAGTAGCGCTTGAGATCAAGCATCCCGACCGTGCTAGATGTGCATCCATGCTCCGCCGGCGAGTGCCAGCGTGGCGAGGGACGCGAGAACAAGAAGAATGCGCTTCATGGGAAGACCTCCTGAGTCGCGTAAGTGTCATCACGAGACGTGTGGTCTTCTCCCATTCCGCTGCCAATGGAAGAACGCTGTCCGCTCCGCTGATTGAAACGCGTCCAGTGTCCGTTTCCGTACGTTCGGCCACGGTGCTGATCCCTGTTATGGGGTTGTCAAGAAGTTCAGCCGTCGGTTGATCGCGTCCAATGTCGCGCGAACGATCGACTCGTTCTCACCCTGTCTTGCGAAGGCCGACCCGGCGAGCGGCTGCTCACCTTGCGGCGTGACCAGGATCACGCAGCTCACCGCAACGCGCTCGCGCCCGAGAGTGACGAGCGCCACATCCTCGAGCGCAAAGCCGAAGTCCCCATGCACGTACTCGCCCACCGCGCTCAGCGTGGCCTGCGCTATCAGTCGTTGGCGACCTGTCGTCGACGCAGGACCCTCGGCGACGCCGCTGTAACTGTCACCGTCGAGTTGAAGTGAGACACGTGCCGACGCCCGCACGCCAGTCATCTCGGCGCTCACGGAAACGACCCGTGCCCGACCCTTCTCGCGCGGGTCGCGCGGCTCAGAGTCTCGGCCGAGCTGCGCTATGGAGACGGTGCGGTGGTCTATCGGGATGCCGAATTGGGCCATGATCGTCGACTCGATGTCGCGCACCAGCTGCTTCGGCGACTTGGTCGGCGACGCAAGGACATGGATCTCTTGGATCACCCCATCGTCCGACGAGACGACGCGAGCGGCGCGTATGTCCGCGACCTGCCCCAGCGCCTGCTCAATCTCTGCGATGAGCGGAGGATCGATGCTCTGGTCCATGCGGGAGTCCCCGTGTTCGACGTGTGGTGTGTGTGACCCCAGCGCTTGACGAAGCTCGGTCGGGCCGAGCCCCATTCACGGTACGCTGCGCCGAAGCGCAATGTCAAGGCGAGTGCGCCTCGTCGATCGACCGAGGCCACCTGCCCCATGTCGCCGCACGCACTCGCTGCGGCGATCCTCGAGGGCAGCGACGAGTTCTATGCGCCCAGGCGGCGCTTCACGCGCTCGGCTGCAGAAGTCCGTAGTCGCCGTCGCGACGACGGTAGAGAACGCTTAGAACACCCGTGTCCGTGGACGAGAAGAACAGGAACTCATGACCCAGAAGCTCGAGCTGTAGCTGGGCCTCCTCGTTCGACATGGGCTGCAATTCGATCGTCTTCGTCTTCACAATGGTGGGACCGGCCGGCTCCTCTTCCGGCTGCTCCTCGATGAGAGCCGACCCAGGAGGCGCACCGATCCTGCCGGCGTGCCGATCGACAACCTTCGACTTGAACTTACGCGCCTGGCGCTCGAGCTTCGCGGCCATCAGGTCGATGGCGGCCTTCATGTCACTGGAGGCTTCACGGGCGCGTATCACCGGCCCCTTCGTGAATACCGTGACCTCCGCGACCTGGTGCTTGTCGATCGAACGATTGCGCTCGTGGTACAACTCCACCTCGACGCTCTTGACCATTCCGTTCAGGATCTTGGCTACCTTGTTGACCTTCTCCTCCGCGTAATCGCGGAGCTCCGGTCCGACCTCCATGTGACGACCCTTGACGATAGTGTCCACTGCGTCGGCCTCCTTCCGGTGCCACCTCCAACATACCCTTGGGGGGAGCCCGCGACGCGAGTCACACCGAGTCTCCACAACAGACCCCGGCATTCGGACCGCGAACGACGCGATGGCCGCGCCCACCCGCTACCGCGGCGTGCCAGCCGGCTACCTGATGTGACCGAGGAAGTCCTTCGTCCGGTCAGACTTCGGGTTGTCGAAGACCTCCTGGGGCGTCCCTTGCTCGACGATGACGCCCCCGTCCATGAAGACGGCGCGACTCGCGACGTCACGTGCGAAGCCCATCTCATGGGTCACCACGAGCATGGTCATGCCGCCCTTGGCAAGGTCCTTCATCACATCGAGGACCCCGCGCACGAGCTCCGGGTCGAGTGCTGAAGTGACCTCGTCAAAGAGCATGACGTGCGGGTCCATCGCGAGGGCACGGGCTATAGCGACCCGCTGCTGCTGTCCACCTGAGAGTTGCGCGGGGTAGTAGTCGACGCGATCGCCCAGACCGACCTTCTCAAGCTGCTGGGCCGCTGTCTTCTCCGCCTCGGCCTTGCTCCGCTTCAGCACCTTCTGCTGCGCGAGCATCACGTTGCCCTTCGCAGTGAGATGCGGGAAGAGGTTGAAGCTCTGGAAGACCATCCCGATCTTCTCGCGGATCTCGTTGATGTTGGTCTTCGCGTCGGTGATCTCGGCGTCCTCGAAGAAGATGTGGCCGCCCGTGGCGACCTCGAGCTTGTTGATGCAGCGCAGCAGTGTCGACTTGCCCGAACCCGACGGACCGAGGATGACGACGACCTCTCCCTTCTGCACGTCGAGATCGACGCCCTTGAGCACGTCGAGAGTGCCGAACGACTTGTGCAGATCCTGGATGCGGACGATCGGCTGGGTCACCGCCATCACCTCGATTCGTGTTCAACAGAGGATGCTTCGAGCGAGCTGATCGGGCCGGCCGCCGCCGGCTGCCATGTGCGACCGCGCTTCGACGGCGCGACTGGCGTCTGCCCGCCCTCCGACTGCGCCAGCTTGGCCTCAAGCCGGCCGACGATGTTGATGAGGGGGACGGTGATTATGAGGTAGTAGACCGCCGCCACCATGAACGGCGTGATGTTCCCCGAGCGAGAAACAAGGCTGTTGGAGTAGAGCAGGAGCTCGAACACCCCCACTGCGGACAGCAGCGCCGTGTCCTTGAACAGCAGGATGAACTCGGAGGTCATGGTCGGCAGCACTCGCTTGACGGTCTGCGGAATGATCACGAAGGCCATCGCCTGCGGGTAGGTCATCCCGAGCGACGACGCCGCCTCGAACTGTCCCCTGTTGATCGACTGGATGCCGGCGCGGAATATCTCAGCAAGATACGCCGAGCTGTTGAGAGCCAGGACGATGACACCAGTGACGAACCACTGCACCCGCAGGCCGGCGACCGGAAGTCCGACGAACGCGACGAAGATCTGCAGGAACAGAGGCGTTCCTCTGATGACGTTGACGTAGGCGCTCGCAATCCATCGGATCGGGGCGACCTTCGCCATCTTCATGAAGGCGAGCACAAGACCGCCCGCGATCGCCAAGGGGAACGCCAACACAACGAGCGCAAGCGAGATGAGCCAGCCGGCCCACACGGTCGTGAAAGCGATGACGGCAAGCTCTGGCTGCAGGAAGAGATTGAGGACGTTGACCGAGTCCCACTTCTTGACCAGCGGCTGCTTGCCGAGCCACGTTGCGACCTGCTGTCCGACCGTCGGCGTCGCGAAAGAGAAGGGGAGCTCGCCAGCCGACTTGACGGCGCCGCGTGCCTCGTAGGTCACTCCCAGGCGGAAGCTCCCTCCCTGCATCGGCGTCAGCACGTTGTTGACGGTGATTCGGACGTCCGTTGAGGGGGCCAGCCCGGGATCGAACGCCACCCGCACGGTCTGTCCGGTCACGGTCGACGTGTACTTGACCGTGACACGATTCAGACCCTGGAGGGTCACGACATCGACACGGGTCGACTTGAGGTCGAAGTGCGCGGGGAAGGTGAGGGAGATGACGCTCACCGTGGCGTCGTTGTCGGCGAGCGCCTCGAAGGTGAAGCGCGTCGGCTGTGCACCGGTCTCCTGGTCGAGCGTCACCTGCGCCTGCGTCAGGGCGTGAGCGGGCGCGGGCATGCCGGCCGCTCCGAGAGTCAGCGCAAGCGCGACCGGTACCAGCCACAGAAGCGCCCGCCCAAGACGAGCCGTCCACGCGCGATTCATACCGATCCCCTGCCGTCCTATCGAGTCGCAGAGGCCTCCGGCCCTGGTCTGAGCCGGAGGCCTCTCTCGCTCACGAGCTGCTTTCGGGCCTGTCGCGATCGTATGCGGGTGCTACTGACCGGTCGAGATCCACTTGTCGTAGATCTGCTTCAACTGACCGTCGGCCTTGATCTTGGCAAGAGCGCCGTTGATGGCCGCCAGAAGCTCCGGACGATCCTTCGCGATACCGATGCCGTACTGCTCCCCGGTCGGGATCGAGTCGATGATGACGAACCCGCGCGTCGGGCCTTCCTTGATGATCTCCGCGGTCACGGGGAGGTCGTTGACGACCGCGTCAACGCTCTTGGCCTGCAACGCGTTGAACGCGCCGGTGGTGTCCTTGAACGGGACGATCGTGGCACCGTGCGGCTTCAGGTTCTCAGTCGCCCACTTCTCGCCCGTCGTGCCCGACTGCACACCGATCTTCTTGCCGTAGAGCTGCGTCTCGGTCGTGATGCCGGATGCCTTGAGAACGGCGATCGATTGGTTGGAATCGAAGTAGGGATCAGAGAAGTTGATGGTCTTCTCACGGTCGGACGTGATGGTCATGCCTGATGCGATGACGTCGAACTTGTGCCCGACGACGCTGGCGATGATCGTGTCGAAGTTCTCGGTCTGGAACACGACCTTCAGTCCGAGCTCCTTGCCGATGGCGTTCATCATGTCGACATCGAAGCCCTCGGCGACGGTGCCGTTCATCGACTCGAACGGCGGGAACGTCGTGTCCGAGCCCACCGTCAGCGTGCCCGGTGTCACCAGGTTGAGATTCGCGGCCGGCGTAGGCGTCGTGGTAGTCGCGCTCGGTGTCGCGCTGCCGCCCGAGCAGCCGGCGAGAGCGAGGACCCCGAGGACGAGAACCGCGACCGTGAGCACAACCACGATCTTTCCGTACTTCCTCATCTTTCCTCCTCCAAGAATCAGAACCGAGCCGACCGGCCTTCCGGGCGGCGGTCAAACCGCGCATATCTTATACCATCGGATGCGCCACAGGTTAGCGGCGGAACGCAGGCGCCGGGCTCGATGAGAATGCGAGCGCCGGCGCAGACCTCACGGCGAAGCTGTGGCCGCATCACTCGACGATGTCTCAGCGGCGACTCGCAGGATCGGCAGGTCCCCGACCCACTTCCTTCGAAGGGTCGCGAGCACTCCCTGCGCGGCCATGTCGTCCAGTGTGGAGCGCACCTGATTCGCCAGGGCCTGCTTGTCGGGCGGAACGCCCACGCCCAGGGGACCCCCGTCCTCGAGCTGACCGTTGTACCTGAGGCCGAACAGGTCGCGGCCGATGTACGCGCCCACGAGCGCGTCCCCGGCGGCGTAGTCCACCTGACCTTCAGCCGCCTCGGTGAGCGCGGTCTTCAAGTCCCGCGTCACCACGAGGTGCCGGCGGCCGTATTCATCCAGCAGGAGCCAATAGGCCTGGGATCCCGCTTGCACGGCCACCCGACGATTCCCGAGTCCCGTCAGGCCGACGGAGGCCTCATGCGCCGAGAACACTGCGGGTGCGTCCGAGACGTAGGTGCCCGCGAACAGGACGTCCGACGCCACTGCGGACTGGACGGTCAGCGCGCCGAACAGCAGATCTGCGCGCCCGGACTGCACCATCCCGCTGGCCTCCGTCGACCGTGCGTCCACCACGTCGAGCCGAAGGCCGAGGCGGTCCGCGATCGCCGATGCGACGTCGACGTCAAGCCCCACCGGGTTGCCGCCGACACGACCGCCGAATGGAGGGTACCCGAGGTCGATCACCGCTCGCAGCACGCCGGGTCGCGAGATCACGGGCGGCGAGAGCCGAGGAGTTGGCGGACTCGAGGCGATCGGCCCGACGCAGGCGAACAGGACCAGCGAGAGACCCAGCGCGACGGCCGCACTCGCCAGCGGTCCTGCTCTCCGGGCCACTCGCACCTCCCACGGACTCCTCGGCAGCGCGGTGCTTCCACCCGGCTGACCTGGTCTTTGGCCCCACACTCGCGCACCGGGGCTTCCGCTTGATGCTATCTCACTACCGGCCCTCTCGCCCGGGCCCGCGGTATGCGGACCTCGACGGGCGGTGCGACTTACCCCTAAGACGCGCCATGCTCGCGTGAAGGCTCGCGCCTCCAGCTTACGTGGGTCCTTTCGGCCGCGTCTACCTTGGACTAGGGCCCCGCACTGGGCGGAGCCCGCAACCACAGACCCGGGTGGAAGCGGACCTATCGTAGCAGTTCGCCTTCAGAGCCTGCCTCCGCAAGCCCGTGCGACGGCGAGGACACGCACCTCCCTGGCGCCGGCTTCCAACAGCGCCGACGTCGCGGCATCCAGGGTCGCGCCCGTGGTGAAGACGTCGTCGATCGCGAGGACCCGTGGCGGCACTGCCACTCCCGGAACCGGCGCGATCGCGGACCTCGCGTTCCGCGCCCTCGCCGACGCGCCAAGGCCCCGCTGGTCTTGGCGACTGCGGGCGCTCAGCGCTTCGAGCGCGGGAACGCCGGACTCCGCCGCGAAAGCGGCGCCCAGCAGCGCACCGTGGTCGAACCCGCGCCGACGCACGGCCGCCGGAGACGCCGGCACGGCGACCGCCGCCTGCGCCCAATCCGTCCAGTCGCCGGCGGCAGTTCGAAGCAGGTGAGCAAGGACCGCTGTCAGTCTCAGCTCGCCGGCGTCCTTGTGCAGCGTGACGAGCCGGGAGAGGGGCGGCTCGAACGAGCCCCCGCAGCGCGCGCCTGCGAATGCGAAGTCCCTGCCCCCGCACTCGGCGCACCCCCGCGAACCATCTGGAGCGCCGCACCGAGGGCAGGCGTCGGTCACATCGATGCGCGGCAGCGCCGCGGCGCACTTCTCGCACAGCAGTCGGCCCGGCAGGTCGCATCCCCCGCAGCGCGGGGGCCACAGCAGGTCGGCTAGGGTCCGGGACGCGGCCGCGGCCGCACGTGCGACACGCCTCTGATCGCTTCCGGGCACGCGGGGCTCCTCACCCTGGCCGCCCGATCAGCGAACGAGCAGCTGCACCAGCGGGATCGTGACCACACAACCGATGGTGGTGACCAGGATCGCAGCGGCTATGAATCCGACGTCGAGCTTGAACCGCTGGCCAACCACGAGCGAGAGCATCAAGGATGGCATCCCCGCCTGCAGCGCCAGCAGCGGCATGCCCTGCCGGTCCCCGACCACGAACGCGATACCGATGGCCGCGGCCGGCAACACCAACAGCTTCATGCCGGACACGGCCGCAAGTGGCCTCCAGGAACCTTTCAATGCACTGAGATCGAGCGACACACCGAGCGACACCATGATGAGCGGCACTGCCACATTCGCAGCAAGGCCTGTCCAAGAACTGACTGTGGTCGAAACAGCGGCCGGCCAAGGTACGAACCTGTAGGCCAGGGCGACGAGCATCGCGATGACCGCCGGAAAGGTGAGCAGTTCACGGGCAACGTTCAGGGGTCCCTCGTGCTCGCCGTACCGCGCGGCGACTGCGATGCCAAGCGTGAAGAGAACTGCCACCGTGCCGAACACGTCGTAGAAGACCGCCTCAGGCAGCCAGCGCGGCCCGAGGAGCGCCGCGACGAGGGGATAGCCGAGGTAGCCCGTATTGCCGAGTGCGGCGACGATCACGAAAGCGGCCGCCGTCTTGCGGGGCAGTCTCATCGCGTGTGCGATCTCGGCGGCGAAGAAGAGCCCGACGATCGAGACGGCCCAGGCCACCGCCGCAGCGCGGATGAGCTCCGTGGACAGCGGAGCTGCGACCACGGTGCGGAAGATGAGCGCGGGGAGCGCCACGTATACGATCACCGCGTTGAGGGCTCGCGAGTCCTCGCGGCGCAGCGCACCGAACACGCGAAGAGCCACACCGATCGCGACGAAGACCAACACCCTCACGATCACCGAGATGAGTGTCGCGATCGACACGGGTCCCGCTATCGGATCTCGTGCAGCGCGCCCGAGCCCTCGCAGATCGCCGCAAGGGAGGAGGCGAACTCCGGGCGGGCGACGCCCCGCTCGGTCACGATGCCGGAGACCAGCCCGCCGGGCGTCACATCGAAGGCCGGATTGTAGACGTCCACGCTCGGGGGGGCGACCTGGACCCAGCCGTCGATCCTGAAGGCGCCGCCCCTGCGGGACATCTCGACAACGTGGCCTTTCCCGACGGGGATCTCCCACGGCCCCTCACGCGTGAGAGCGTCGAGTGAGGTCGTCTCCACCGGCGTCCCGGGCTCGACGATGCCCGAGAATGCGACCCCGGTCACCTCGCGCGGGTCCCTCTCCTCTATCACCACGTCATCGCCCGACTCGAGGGTGAGGTCCACGGTAGAAGTCGGAGCGGCCACGTAGAACGGGACTCCGTGTTCCCTTGCGAGCACGGCGAGCGCGTAGGTGCCTATCTTGTTCACCACATCGCCGTTGGCCGCGATACGGTCCGCGCCGACGATCACGGCATCTACCAGCCCCTGGCGCATGAGCGAGCCGGCCGCGCTGTCCACCACCAGGCGGAACGGGATGCCGGCCATCCTCAGCTCCCACGCCGTGAGCCGCGACCCCTGCAGCAGCGGACGCGTCTCGTCGACCCAGACGCCCGCGATCTTCCCCTGCTCGTGCGCGGTGAAGATGACTCCGAGAGCCGTACCGAAGTACGCAGTGGCGAGCGAGCCCGCGTTGCAATGGGTGAGGACCCGTGCCCCCTGCGGAAGCACATCCGCGCCCAACGCGCCGATCGCTCGGTTCCTCTGCTCGTCCTCGGCCTCGATCGCTTTGGCCTCCGCGACAAGAAGGCCCCGCAGCTCGGGGACGGGCAGGTCGGCGTGCGCGTGAGCGAGTGAGCGCATCCGCTCGGCGCCCCAGGCGAGGTTCACTGCGGTCGGCCGCGTCGACGCGATCTCCGCCGCGACCTGGTCAAGCTCGGCGAGGAAGTCCGGGGTCGTCTGGATGTCCGCCGTCTCGTTGGCCGCCCAGATGGCCACGCCGTAGGCTGCGGCCACCCCCAGCGCGGGCGCCCCTCTCACGGCCATACCCGCGATGGCCTGACGAACGCCCTCGTGGAGGCTGCAGACCAGGACGTCTCCGGCGAGCGGCAGGCGCGATTGGTCGATCATGTAGACGGCCGGGCGGCCAGTCTCCTCGTCGTCCTGCCACCACAGAGTGCGTGGGATATCGCTGATCGCCATGCCGCTCCCCGCTTCCCGGCCGCTAGACCGTGCCGGACTGCCAGGAGGACAGGTAGAGTCGCTGCTCAGCCGTGAGCGTGTCGATCTTGACACCCATCGAAGCCAGCTTCAGCCGGGCGATGTCAGCGTCGATGTCAGCGGGAACGGGATGGACACCGGGTTCGAGGGTCGCGGCCTCCCGCACCATGTACTCGGCGGAGAGCGCCTGGTTGGCGAAGGACATGTCCATCACCGAGGCGGGGTGCCCTTCGGCTGCGGAGAGATTGACGAGTCGGCCGTCCGCCAGCAGGTAGATCCTGCGACCGTCACCGAGCGTGAACTCCTCGACGAGAGGCCGCACCTCGCGCACGCTGACTGCGCGCTCGCGAAGATGCGGGATGTCGATCTCGACGTTGAAGTGGCCGGAGTTGGCGACGATCGCGCCGTCCTTCATCGCGTCGAACGCCGCCGGGCCGATCACGTTGATGTCGCCGGTCACTGTCACCCAGATGTCGGCGATGGCTGCGGCCTCCACGGACGGCATGACACGGTAGCCGTCCATGACCGCTTCGAGAGCTCGGAGCGGGTCGACTTCGCAGATGACCACGTTGCCGCCGTGGCCGTCGGCGCGCATCGCCACTCCCCGTCCGCACCAGCCATACCCGGAGACCACGACGGTCTTGCCTGCGATCAGGCGGTTCGTGGCCCGGATGATGCCGTCGAGCGTGGACTGGCCGGTGCCGTAGCGGTTGTCGAACAGGTGCTTCGTGTTCGCGTCGTTCACGGAGATGATCGGGAAGCGAAGCGCGCCGTCAGCAGCCATCGCCCGGAGGCGGATGACCCCCGTGGTGGTCTCCTCGGTGCCGCCTATGACCCCCGCGAGCGCATCGGGACGCTCCGAGTGGATCCTGCCGACGACGTCCGCCCCGTCGTCCATGGTGATCTGCGGGGCGTGGTCGATGGCCGCGTCGACGTGCGCGTAGTACGTCGCCGTGTCCTCACCCTTGATGGCGTAGGTCCGGATCCCGTAGTGGGTGACCAACGCCGCGGCAACGTCGTCCTGGGTGGAGAGCGGGTTGCTGGCGCACAGCACGATGTCCGCGCCGCCCGCCTTCAGCGTGCGCATCAGGTTCGCCGTCTCGGTGGTCACGTGCAGGCATGCGCTCACTCGAACGCCCGCCAGCGGCTGCTCACGCTCGAACCTCTCGCGGATCGACGCGAGAACCGGCATGTCGCGGTCCGCCCACTCGATTCGCGCCTTTCCCGGGTCCGCGAGTGCCATGTCTTTGACGTCGTGGTCGCTGGTCACGGAGTCTCCCTCGAACGTGTCTGCAGGACGCGCGACCGGCCGGTCGCGGAGGAGTTCACAACCGGGCGAGTATACCAGTGACGATCCGGCCCAGGCCGGGTGCGCCTGCGGCGACGGCGGCCAGCACGGAGTCGTGGGAGTCGTGGATCTCGCCGGCCGCGTTGGCGATGAGCGAGAAGGCCGCGACCTCCATGCCGGCGTGGCGAGCGGCGATGGTCTCGAGGACCGTGGACATCCCGACGGCGTCGGCACCGATG
>Ga0118677_10005084_pt1 | contig 22658 bp, 18 predicted proteins | sample AliMusrvi5mmetaG_FD_86154 | JGI IMG/M metagenome (GOLD analysis project Ga0118677, IMG submission 86154)
TGTACGGCGGCACCGCGCTCTACGGTTTCCTCGGCCGCGAGGAAAAACAGCTTTTCGACATGTTCAGGGACGCGGTTCCCAATACCGGCGCCAAGAAGGCGCTCGACTACCTCGGCAAAGCCATGAAATCCCTGCCCGAGTTCACGCGCGCTGTGGCGGCCAGGGACCCTAAGCCCCTGACGGCGATCTTCGGCTTCACGGCCAAGACGGCCGAAAAACTGATAGCCGCTCTCAAGGACAAGTTGCCGGCCTCCGGGCTTGCCGCGGGAGTCTCGACACTCCCCCAAGCCGGCAGTTACGCGCAGGCCATGAACGCCCTTACCGCGCTGGGCTTCCGGACGGCGGAGGCACGCGCCGCGATAGAGGACGCGGCCCAGGAAGCGGGGCCCCAGGCTACGGCCGAAGCGGTGATACGCCTGGCCCTGAAACGCCTTTCAAAATAAAACACGTGATGAAAAACAAAGACGACATACTTTCCCCGCTGCCCGCGCCCGAGGAGACTTCCCGCATGGAGTCGGCCCTGCGTCCGTCTTCGCTCGACGAGTTCGTAGGACAGGCCCGTCTGAAAGAAAACCTCAAAGTGTTCATCCAGGCGGCGAAGAACCGCCGCGAGCCCCTCGATCATTGTCTTTTCTACTCCCCCCCCGGCCTTGGAAAAACCACCCTTTCATACATACTCGCGAGGGAAATGGGGGTAAACATCATCCGCATTTACCACGTTCCGCCGAAGTGGTTTCTGGATGTCTGCCGTGATCACGGGATGCGGGTGATTATCTCGATCCCTTGGGCGGAGCATGTCGAGTTCCTCAACGACCGCAAAATCCGCAAGCAGATCGTGAAGACGATCCGCGATGCCGTGGCCCGCAACAAGGGGCATGAGGCGATTTTCGCCTACCTTGTGGGCAATGAGATTCCCACGACAATGGTGCGCTGGCTGGGAGCCAAGCGGGTGACTTATTTTGTGGAGCATTTGATCAGTGTCGCGCGTTCGGTGGACCCAGAGCCGATGTATTCCTACGCGAGTTATCCGCCCACAGAGTATCTGCTTCCCTCGAACGTCGATTTCTACACATTCAACGTGTACCTGGAGCGGCGCCCCGATTTCGAGCGTTACCTGGCGCGGCTCCAGAACCTTGCCGAGGACAAGCCGCTCATCATGGGCGAGTTTGGCATGGATACGATGCGCAAGGGCGAGGATGCGCAAGCCGAGGTGCTGGACTGGCATTTCGACTGCGTGGTGCTGGGCGGCGCGGCGGGGACGATTTTCTTTTCCTGGACGGACGAGTGGTTCACGGGCGGACACGAGATCGAGGATTGGGAATTCGGGTTGGTCACGCGGGATCGCAAGCCGAAGAAGTCCTTCCACGTGCTCAAGGCGAAGCTCAGCGGCCCGGGAGCGCAAACGGAGCGGGTGAAGCTCCAGAGTTACCCGCTCGTCTCCATCATCGTCTGCTCCTACAATGGCGGCAAGACGCTCAAGGACTGCCTGGAGTCGCTCGATCTGCTCAACTACCCGAACTACGAAGTGGTGCTGGTGGACGACGGCTCCAAGGACAACACCCAGGAGATTGTGAAGAAATTCGAGGCCGCGCGGGTGGAGCATTCGGCGAAGGACGGGCGCAAGCTGCCGCCGTTCCTGAACATCGTGCAAAAGAACATGGGGCTCAGCTACGCGCGCAACGCCGGGGCTTACGCTTCCACGGGGGAGGTGATTGCCTACACGGACAGCGATTGCATGGCGGATCCCGACTGGCTTTATTACCTGATCGGCACGCTCCTGAGCGGGGATTACTGCGGCGTGGGCGGCCCGAACATTTCGCCGCCCGCGGTAAACTGGGTGCAGGCGGCGGTGGCTGCGGCTCCGGGCGGGCCGAGCCATGTGTTGCTCACCGACGTGGTGGCGGAGCACATCCCCGGCTGCAACATGGCGTTCCACCGCTGGGCGTTCCTGAGCGTGGGCGGGTTCGACACGGAATACCGCAAGGCGGGCGACGACGTGGACTTCTGCTGGCGCTTGCAGACCAACGGCGGGGTGATCGCCTTCAGCCCGTCGGCCATCGTCTGGCACTACCGCCGGTTTACGCTGGATGCGTTCAAGAAACAGCAGGACGGCTACGGCGAGGCGGAGTCGATGCTGCGCTTCAAGCACCTCATCTTCTTCGGCCCCACCGGGACGGCAAAATGGAAGGGGCAGATCTACGGCTCGCCGCGGTTCACCTGGCTCTTCAACCGGCCGGTGATCTACCACGGCGTCTTTGGCCAGGGGCTTTTCCAGTCCATCTATCCCACGCCGCAATCGGACGTGGCGGCCTACCTGAGCAGCATCGAGTGGGTCGTCCTCTCGGGCTTCCTCCTGCTGCTCTCCTTCCCGTTCCGCTCGCTCGGGATGGTGGCATATGTGATGTTCGGCGGGACATTCGCTGTGGCGCTCTCCTACATGATCCACGCGCGCATTGAGCCGAAGCACGACACCATCCGCGCGCGTCTGCTGGTGGCCTTTCTGGCGCTGGCGCAGCCCATCACGCGCGGCTGGGCGCGCTATTTCACCTGGCTCAAATACAAGCAGACCCCGCAGGCGGTCATCGCCCGCCCCGAGGAGAGCCTGGCCGGAAAGAAAACCGTGGGCGGGTCCATTGCAAAGCTCACCTTCTGGAACGAAACGGGCGTGGGCCGCGAGAAACTGCTGGAAGAAATTTTCGCACAACTCGAAGGCGAAGACTGGCGTTATTCGAGCGACACGGGCTGGAAGGATTGGGACGTGCAAATTTACGGCAACCAGTTCTGGAGCATCGCGCTGAGCACCGTCACCGAATACCACGGCGGGCCGAAGTGCCTCACGCGGGTCCGGCTCAAATACAAGCCGGTGGTGACGACGGTGCTCTCGAACTTCATCGCCCTTTCCATCCTCCTCTACAACGTCAACGAGACCGGCACGGGGCACGATGTGCTGCGCGGGCTCTATCTATTCTATGTGCTCTGGCTCGCTGGCCGGGCGTACCGGCTCAAAAGCCGCGTCGCCGACCTCGCCACCGCCGCCGCCAACCGCTGCGGACTCATGCGCGTGTCTGGGAAAAAGGCGAAGCCGATGCCGGGGGATTAGGCTGCTTGACCGGTTGCGTTCCCAAGCTGAGTTTTGGAACAAGCGCGAGCGCCTTATACCAACTCTTGAAAATGACCGGAATCTTTCACTGGCTTCTTCAAGGGCCAACGGCCCGGCGGCATACCAGCCTGGGGCAACGCCCCAGGTCTCATGGCAATGCGACACCAGGGCTGAAAGCCCGAAGCATAACCGTGGGAGAAAAGATGCTGCGCGCTTTCAGCGCTGATGCGTTTTCTGCCTCATTTCCTGGGGCGTTGCCCCAGGCTGGTATGCTTCCGCGCCTTAGGCGCTCAAGAGTCTGCGTCATTCTAAGAGATGGTAGTAACCTTTTCTCTTCCTTTCCTGGCTTCCTGGCTTCCTGATTTGTCCCTATTTCCCATCTCCCATGAGCCTGCTCACCGCTGACTACGATTTCACCCTGCCGGAGGCGCAGATCGCCCGCTACCCGCTGGCGCGGCGGGAGGATTCGCGCATGCTGGTGTTGCACCGGGCGGAGCGCCGGATCGAGCACCGGCATTTTCGCGATTTCCCGGAGTTTCTGCGCGCGGGGGATTTGGTGGTGCTCAATAACACACGGGTGATCCCGGCGCGGGTGTTTTCCGACGATGGCCGCATTGAGCTGCTCTTTCTCGAAGCCGCCGGTGAGAACGCCTGGAAGTGCATGGTAAAGCCGGGCCGCCGGATGCGCCTTGGGCGCACCGTGACCGTCGGCGGCGTGGAGGGAGTGGTGGTGGACGTGCTGGAATCCGGCGAGCGCATCGTGCGTTTTAACGCTCCGGTGGACCTGGAAAAAGTAGGGCATCTTCCCCTCCCCCCGTATTTCGAGCGTGAATGCGAGCCGGGCGACGAGGAGCGCTACCAGACGGTCTATGCCGCCGCGCCGGGCGCGGTGGCCGCGCCGACGGCCGGGCTGCACTTCACGCCGGAGATTCTCGCGCGGGTGCCGCACGCGTTTGTGACGCTGCATGTGGGCGTGGGGACGTTCAAGCCGGTGCAAGCGGAACGGATCACGGATCACGTGATGCACCGCGAAAGCTACGCGATCCCGCCCGAGACGGCGTCAGCGGTCGCGGCGGCGCGCCGGGTCATCGCAGTGGGAACGACGAGTTTGCGCGTGCTGGAATCCCGCGCGCGGGACGGGGGAAGCGTCACGGCGGGGGAAGGGAGCACGGACATTTTCATCCACCCCGGCTACGAGTTCCGGGTGGTCGGCGCGCTCCTGACGAATTTCCATTTGCCAAAATCGACGCTGCTGATGTTGGTCTCCGCGTTCGCGGGCCGGGAGTTTGTGCTGGAGGCGTATGCGGAGGCGATCCGCGAGGGATACCGGTTTTACAGCTACGGGGACTGCATGCTGGTGGTGTGACGCCAGTTTCTTTTCCGCCGCGAGCCCTGTGGGGCTTATTTCCGCTCCGGCGGCAGATCGTAAACCTTCAAGCCGGGGTGCAGGTAGAGGACCAGCCCCCGGGGGCGTTCCCAAAGCGGTTTGCGGCCTTCGCGCAGCGCGCGGTAGAACGCGCTGGTCTGCTGATAGGCTTGTTCCGTGCCGCGCTGGGGACGTTGCGATATCAAATCATACTTCCCGAAGTCATCCTGGCACAACGCCGCCAGCGTGACGCCGGCGGCGCGGAGCGCGGCCATGTCGGCGATTTTTTCGAGCGGCTCGTCGATGACCCGCGCCTGAAGAGCGGGCTGGCCCGGGAGGGTTTTCCCCCGGCTCTGCGTGGGCAGCAGGGTGCGCCGGTCCTGGGCGAGGACGGCGGTGGGATGCTGCGCGTTGAGCCACGCAGCGAGCTCGGCGCGATCATCGTTCTGGAACGCGCGGTAGTAGCTGAGTGTGTCGTGCCGCGGCATTCCGGCCATCTGGAGGAGGACCAGAAAGGCGAGCAGCAGCGGGACCGCCCTCCGGCACCAGGAGGTCCGCAACGCATCGACCCCGAGCGCAGCCGCGCAGAGAAAGAGCGCGGTGGCCGGGAGGAAATAGCGGTCGTGGGATTTCGGCGAAAACGAGAGGACGGCCATGTAAACCCACGGGAAGAGCAGGAGCAGCCACTCCAGCGCCGTCAACTCGCGCCGCCGCCGCCACGCGTTCCAGAGGGCGACGCCGAGCAGGAGCCAGAGCGCGGCCACATTGTCGCGGAAGGCGTTCAAATAGGCCGTATGTGGCACGGAACGCGTCATGCCGCGCTGTCCCTCGACCACGAATCCGAGCTCCCGGTGGAAGCTCGACTCGAACGTCGCCAGTTGAAGGAGCATGGGGAGATTCACCAGCACGAAGACAGCCACGAACGCGCCGATAAACCCTCCAAGCCCCGTCGTCTTCTGCCCCGCCTGAGCATACCGGGGGACGAACCAAAGCGAGAGGAGCGGCGCGAAGACGCCGATGTATTTTCCCGAGACCGCCAGGGCCGCTCCCGCGCCCACGAGCGCGGCGGTGGTCCAGTGGGGACGCTTGGAATAAAGCGCCAGCCCCAGCAGCCACGCGCTCATGCCAAAGAGCAATGCGGTGTCTTCCTTGAAATAGTGGGCGAGCTCGAAAAACTGGTGGTTGGAAAGCAGGAGCAGCCCCGCGGCGATTCCGGCAAACCGCCCGGCGATGCTCCACACCGCGGCGGCCAGCAGGGCCACGGCGGCGGCGGCAAACGCGGCGGAAACCCAACGGCCCACCTCGACGACGTGTTGCGGATTCTCCGCGCCCCCCAGGGCACCCACCGCCAGCCGCGCAGTGGAGAGCAGCAGCATGGGGTGATGAAAGTTCCACTGCCCGGTTTGGATCTGGGCAACTTTGACCGGTTCGTCCGGGTGATAGTAGAAGGGGAAAGCGTTGGCGCGGGTGAACAAAGCAAGGCCTGCGGCGAAGAGAAGCGCCGCGAGCAGCCAGGGTTGAAGGGTTTGTCGCACGAAAGGGAATTTAGGGGCGAACCCGCCCGGTGGTCAATCCATTGCGGAAGGTTTGATGAGACCGGCAAGCGGGGGGGTGCCGTAATCATTAACAAATGCAGAACTCGCCCTTCCACAGATACGCCGATGATGGAGTGCTTTCGCCGCTGGAACGCATCGACAGGGCCATTGCCTCGGTACCGCCCGGCCACCCCCTGCTGCGCGAGTTGCTCGAACTGCGCGCGGCGGTTTCAGAGACCGAGGAGACGATGGCGGAGGCGCGCCAGGCCATCGAGAAGATGGAGCAGATCATCCACAAGCTGAGCGCCCCTGCCAACCGCATCGGGACATTCCTGAACGCGCCCAACGCCGAGACGGCGCAGATCGTGGTGGGCGGCGCGGATTACTACTGCAATGCCGATCCGCGGCTCGCGCTGGGCAAGCTGCAACGCGGGACGCGGGTGCTGGTGAACGAGGCGTTCGCGATCGTGGGCGACCTCGGCTACGACACCACGGGCCCCGTGGCCAAGGTGACGGAGGTGCTGAGCGGCGAGCGCCTGCGCGTGGGGACGGAGCACGGGGTGCAATCCGTGGTCCTGCAACGCGGGGCGGACCTGTGCGCGGCGACCATCAAGAGCGGGGACGAGGTGCGGGTGGACCCGAATTTCCGCGTGGCCGTCGAGCTGCTCTCGCGCTCCAAGGCCAACGATTACTATCTGGATGCGGTGCCGGAGTTGCCGTGGGCAAAGGTGGGCGGACAGGAGGAGGCGCTCGCGGCGATTCAGGACGCGGTGGAACTCCCGCTCCTGCACCGGGAATTGTTTGCCAGGTTCCGCCACCAGACGCCCAAGGGCTTCCTGCTCTACGGGCCGCCGGGATGCGGCAAGACGCTCATCGGCAAGGCGACGGCCTACAACCTCACGGCCAAACTTCAGGAGACGACCGGCGCACCGGTCCGCGAGGCGTTCATGCACATCAAGGGGCCGGAAATCTTGAACATGTGGGTGGGCGAAAGCGAACGCATCGTACGCGAGATTTTCGCCACGGCCCGCGAAAAACGCAAAGAGGGATTCCTGCCGTTTTTGTTCATCGACGAGGCCGAAAGCATCCTGGGGACGCGCCGTGCCTCCCGCCACTCCAGCATCCTCTCCACGCTCGTGCCGATGTTCTGCGCGGAAATGGACGGCATCGAATCCCTCAACGACGTGGTGATCATCCTCGCCTCCAACCGGGCGGATTTGATCGATCCGGCAATTTTGCGGCCCGGCCGCATCGACCGGAAGATCAAGGTAAACCGGCCCGACCGCGACGGGGCGCGGGAGATTTACAAAATCTATCTCACGCCGGACCTGCCCTATGACCCGAAGCTGATTTCGGAAGCAGGCGGCACGGCGCAATGCGTGGAGCGGCTCGTAGAGCGGTTGCTGGAGTGCCAGTTCGCGCGCCGGGAGGAGAACCGGTTCCTGGAGGTGACGCTGCGCAGCGGGCGCAAGGAGCTGCTCTACCGGGGCGACCTGGTGAGCGGGGCCATCATCGCCTCCATCGTGGAACGGGCCAAGGCCCTGGCCATCAAGCGCGCCATCGCCAACGGCGGCGGCGGGGGCATCAGCGAGACGGATTTGCGCTGTTCACTGGATGCCGAATACATGGAAAACGACATTTTCCCGCCGACAGACATCACGGAGGACTGGCTCAAGCTGATTGATTACGACTCCGAGAACGTCGTGAGAATCACTCCCATCCGCCCCGGCCAGATCAAAGCAGGAGCGCCTTCGCGGGTGGTGTAGGCGGCACGCAAAGGAACTTCTATGTCTCACGCAAAGACGCAAAGACGCAAAGAAGGGAATGCGTTGATTATCTACTCAAACGAAGGCACGAAGACACGAAGGGGACAAGGAAGATGCGTCCAGCTTCGTTCTTTGTTCCATAAAAATCGCCCGTCGGTTCAGGGCCCCTCTTATCCGGCATCTCCTTTGCTAACCGACAGGCTTTGCCAATCAAGAGAAATACAGAAGGATATCACTCTGCGCCTGCCTTTCCTTCGTGCCTTCGTGCCTTCGTGTGAGAAAAAAGAAGCCTGCGCTCTTTCGGCTTCAACCCTCCGCGCAACTTCTTGCGGGAGCCTCGGTCGTTTGGATCAGGCTGATATGCAGACGGGCCGTTGGCCCTCAGAACCCCTCTCGTCTTTGCGGCTTTGCGCCTTTGCGTGAGAATAAAACGCCATGAACAGGGTATTTGGCATCGAAACGGAGTATGGGATCACGGTGGACGGCCAGGAGGTGGTCGATGTAGTCCAGGAGTCCATCGAGATCGTCCGCAGCTACACCGAACACGGGGCGTCGATGAAGTGGGACTACGATCTGGAGGATCCCCATCGGGACGCCCGCGGCTTCCGCGCCCACGAACTCCTTCAGGACACGGACGAGGCCGCCTATTACGAGATCGACAAGAACCGCCCGCTGAGCTTTGAGGAAATCAAGGGGGATCTCGTGTTGAGCAACGGCGCGCGGTTTTACAACGACCACGCGCATCCCGAATACAGCACGCCCGAATGCACCACGCTGCGGCAACTGGTGGCCCAGGACAAAGCCGGCGAGCGCATCCTCTGGGAGTGCGTCCGCCGCCGCAACGCGCGCATCGCCGATGCCCAACCCGAGCGCACAGTGCGCCTCTACAAGAACAACACCGATTTTGTGGGGCACTCCTACGGCTGCCATGACAACTACCTCATGGCGCGGGAAGTGCCGTGGGACCGGATCGTCGTCGGCGCGGTGCCGTTCCTGGTGACGCGCCAGATTTTCGCGGGCGCGGGCAAGATGGGGATCGAATGCGAAAACGGCCAGGCGCAGCCGGGAGTGTTCCAGATTTCGCAGCGGTCGGATTTCTTCAGCGTGCTCGTCTCCATCGACACGATGAACCGCCGCCCCATCATCAACACACGCGATGAACCGCACGCAGACACCTCCAAATACCGGCGCTTCCACGTCATCATCGGCGACGCCAACATGAACGAAGTGGCCACCGCGCTGAAGCTGGGGACGACTTCGCTGGTGCTCGAACTCATCGAAAAAGGGCGCGCTCCGGCGATGGAGCTGGCCAATGCGGTGGAGGCGGCAAAGCTGATCAGCCGCGACCAGAGTTACGACTGGATCGTCGAGCTCGCCGACGGGCGGAAGATTTCCGCCATCGACATCCAGCGCATCTATCTCGATGCGGCGCTCAAACACTGCGACCAGAGCGGCGAGGAAGCGCGCTGGGTGCTGGCCGAATGGGAGTCGATCCTCAACGACTTGCAACTCGATCCCCTCGCCTGCACAAACCGGGTGGACTGGGCCGCCAAGCGCTATCTGCTCACGCTGTTCCGCGAAGCGGAAAAGCTCGACTGGAGCGACCCGTGGCTGCAATCCCTCGACATGGAATACCACAACATCGATCCCGCAGCGGGCCTCTTCCACGAGATGTCGCACACTTGCGCAGTCCGCCGGTTTCTGGAAGAGAACGAGATTCGCGAGGCTATTTTTCAGCCCCCGGCGACCACGCGTGCCTTTTTCAGGGGCCGCGCGGTTGCGAAGTTCAACGCCTCCATCACGTCCATCCAATGGGACGAGGTGGTTTTCAGGACCCCCCAGGGGCCGCGCGCCGTGCCGCTTGTGGCGGTGTTTGGAGAAGAGGCGCTCGAAGAACTCAGCGCACGCATCCAGCGCGCGCAGTCGGTGGCCGATCTTTTTTGAATGCAGGTTGTTCCCGGCGCGGGAAATCGCGTATAAGAAGGGAGGGGAAGCGGCACGAACGGCGCCTCCATTCCCTCCCCTCCCCCGCCATGCTAACAACCATTCTCGAATTCAAAGCAAAAATAGGGCTCGTTCTCGCCGTGCTGGTTGTCGGCTACTGTTTGTGTCTTTGGCAGCCGGAGCGACAGGTGCGCCTTCACCAGCGGCACATGCTGGATGCGGCGCAAAAACGCGATTGGGGCAAACTCAACGCGTTTCTCGACGACGGCTTTCGCACCTCCGGCGGTCACGACAAGATCACGGCACTCCAGGATTTAAACGAAGTGCTCCGTCCGTTTTTCGCGCTGCAAATCCTCGATTCCCAAACGGTGACGACGTGGGATGGGGACGCAGGACGCGTGCGCACGATCCTTCGGATCGACGGCAAGGGCCTGCCGCTTGCGGAGATGGTCAAATCCGCCGTCAACGAGTCCAAAGAGCCGTTTGTGTTTACCTGGAAACACGCAGGCTGGAAGCCGTGGGACTGGCGGCTCGTGCGAGTCGAACATCCCTTGATCGGCCTCGCGACCGAGCACGCATCGGCGTTTTAGGGGAGGAATGGGACCAATAGGACCAATAGGACCAATAGGACCAATAGGAAGCATTCGTCTCATCAGTCACATGGGTCCCATACGTCCCATCTCCAAAAAAAAGAAGCGAAGAACCTTCGTTCTCCGCTTCTTTTGAATGGCTGACGTTACTGGATCAGATCACCGATACGGCGTCGCGGGCTGCGGCAAAGACGTATTCGCGGTTGAGCATGGAGATGAACGACGATTTGATTTCCGCAGGGCACACGGCCTCGCACTCGTAGTAGTTGGTGCAGTTGCCAAAGCCTTCCTTGTCCATCGTGGTGACCATCTTGAGCGCGCGCTGGGTCCGCTCCGGCTGGCCTTGCGGGAGCAGGGCGAGGTGGGAGACCTTGGCGGCGACGAAGAGCATCGCGGACGAGTTCGGGCAAGCGGCGGCGCAGGCGCCACAGCCGATGCAGGCGGCGGCGTCCATGGCGGAGTCGGCGTTCTGTTTCGGAATCGGCACGGAGTTGGCGTCCGGCGCGGAACCGCAGCGGGCGGAAATGAAGCCGCCGGCTTGCTGGATGCGGTCGTAGGCGGAGCGGTCCACGATGAGGTCCTTGATGAGCGGGAAGGCCCCCGCGCGCCACGGCTCGATGTAGATGGTGTCGCCGTCCTTGAAGTGCCGCATGTGGAGCTGGCAAGTGGTGGTGGCGCGTTCGGGGCCGTGGGCGACGCCGTTGATCACCAGCGAGCACATGCCGCAGATGCCTTCGCGGCAGTCGTGATCAAACGCGACCGGCTCGATGTTCTGCTGCACGAGGGTCTCGTTGACGATGTCGAGCATTTCCAGGAAGGAACAGTCCGTGGGGATGTTCTTCGCGGGGTATTCGACAAACTTGCCGGGGGTTCCGGCGTTCTTTTGACGCCAGACTTTCAGGGTAAGATTCAGAGTGTGAGACATGATTATTTGTAGCTGCGGACAGCCAGGTGGATGTTCTCGTAGGTGAGCGGTTCAATGTGGCGCACGGATTTGGCGACGTCGCCAACGTATTCCCAGGCGGCCACGTGTGCGAAGTTCTCGTCGTCGCGCTTGGCTTCGCCGTCTTCGAATTGGTATTCCTCGCGGAAGTGTCCGCCGCAGGATTCTTTGCGCTCAAGGGCGTCGAGACACATCAGCTCGCCGAATTCCAGGAAGTCAGCGACGCGTCCGGCCATTTCCAGCGACTGGTTGAGGTCGTTGCCTTCGCCGAGCACGTTGACGTTCTTCCAGAATTCCTCGCGGATTTGCGGGATCTTCGCCAGCGCTTCCTTGAGGCTCTTTTCGGTGCGACCCATGCCGCATTTTTCCCAGAGCAGGAGGCCGAGCTCGCGGTGGAAGGAATCCACGGAGCGTTTGCCCTTGATGGCGAGGAGCTTCTCGGTGCGGGCTTTGACTTCGTCCACGGCTTTGACGAATTCGGGATGGTCGGTGCCGACTTTTTTCCCGGCTTGGCTGACGAGGTAGTTGCCGATGGTGTAGGGCAACACGAAGTAACCGTCCGCGAGGCCCTGCATGAGCGCGCTTGCGCCGAGGCGGTTCGCGCCGTGGTCGGAGAAGTTGGCTTCACCCAGCACGTGGAGGCCGGGCAGGTTGCTCATCAAATTGTAGTCCACCCAGAGGCCGCCCATCGTGTAGTGCACGGCGGGGAAGATGCGCATGGGCACTTTGTAAGCATCCTCGCCGGTGATCTTGTGATACATGTCGAAGAGGTTGCCGTAGCGTTCGCGGATGACGTTCTCGCCCAAGCGCTTGATGGCGGCGCTGAAGTCCAGGTAAACGCCGAGCTTGGTGGAGCCGATGCCGCGGCCTTCGTCGCACACCTGCTTGGCCGCGCGCGAGGAGATGTCACGCGGGGCGAGGTTGCCGTAGGTCGGGTATTTGCGTTCGAGATAGTAGTCGCGATCTTCCTCGGCGATGTCGCCGGGAGGCTTGCCGCAGTCTTCCTTCTTCTTGGGAACCCACACGCGGCCGTCGTTGCGGAGGGACTCGCTCATGAGGGTGAGCTTGCTCTGGAAGTCGCCGTGCACCGGGATGCAGGTCGGGTGAATCTGCGTGTAGCACGGGTTCGCAAAGAAGGCGCCTTTCTTGTGGGCGCGCCACGTGGCCGTGACGTTGCACCCCTTGGCGTTGGTGGAGAGGTAGAAGACGTTGCCGTAGCCGCCGGTGGCGAGGATCACGGTATCGCCCGCGTGGGCTTCGATCTTGCCGGTGACCATGTCGCGAACGACGATGCCCTTCGCATGGCCGTCCACGACGACGAGGTCGAGCATTTCCGTGCGCGGGAACATCGTCACGCTGCCCGCGGCGATCTGAGCGCAGAGGCCAGAGTAAGCGCCGATGAGGAGCTGCTGGCCGGTCTGGCCGCGAGCGTAGAACGTGCGGGAGACGAGCGAGCCGCCGAAGGAACGGTTGGCCAGAAGGCCGCCGTATTCGCGGGCGAAGGGCACGCCCATCGCAGTGCTCTGGTCGATGATCGCTGCGCTGACTTCGGCGAGGCGATAGACGTTGCCTTCACGGGCGCGGAAGTCGCCGCCCTTGATGGTGTCATAGAAGAGGCGGTAGGTGGAGTCGCCGTCGTTCTGGTAGTTCTTGGCTGCATTGATGCCGCCCTGGGCCGCGATGGAGTGCGCCCGGCGGGGGCTGTCCTGGTAGCAGAAGCACTTTACATTGTAGCCCATCTCGCCAAGGCTAGCGGCGGCGGAAGCGCCCGCGAGGCCGCTGCCGACGACGATGATGGTGTACTTGCGGCGGTTGGCCGGGTTGACAAGCTTCGAGTCAAACTTGTGTTTCTCCCACTTCTTCTCAAGCGGGCCGGATGGGATTTTAGAGTCGAGCGTGGCCATGGTTTAGTGTCCGATCGGATTGATAATGTGGAGGAAGGACGCCACAGGGATGGAGGCGTAACCGAGGAAGATGAGGCCGGCGATGAAGGGGCTGGCGATGGAGAGCGGCTCCGCGATCTTGCGGGTGCGGAGGCCGAGGGTCTGAATGAAGCTCTGGATGCCGTGGCTCAAGTGCAGGCACAAGAGGAAGAGGCCCAGCAGATAGAAACCGGTGGCGAGCGGGTCGCGGAAGCCGAGAATCACGAGCGAATAAACGTCATGCATGCCGTGTGCGTCATGCAAATCGCGCCATTCCGGATGAATGATCTGCGCCGTGAAGTGGAGCAAGTGGAAGATGAGGAAGCAGGCCAGGATCGTCCCGCTGACGATCATCGTCTTGGCGGCGATGGTGGAGGCCTGGGATTTGGCGACCGCGTATTTCTGCGGCGTGGCCGCGGCGTTTTGGATTTTCAGCAACGCCGTGGTAACAAGGTGGATGCCGAAGCAGGCGAGCATCACCCCCCGGATGACCCAGAGCAGTTCCCCGAGCCCCTGAAGGAATTTGGCGTAAATGTTGAGTGGTTCCTGACCGAGAAAGATTTGGAGGTTGCCGATCATGTGACCGGTCACGAAGCCCACCAGCACCAGGCCGGTGAGGGCGACGATCCATTTCTTTCCGATTGACGATTGGTAGAAGGAGATAATGGCTTTCACAGTTGTGACGAATATGCCGGTATTTTTTGCCGGTATAAGTAACGCGCATTTAGATAGGCGTAAGGCCCGTCGATGGCACTCCTTTTTTTGCGGAATCCTGCCCCCCAATTGCGGCAGAGAGGAGCGCGTTGCTTGTGAAAGCGTGGAAGTTTGTGAAAAAGGCAGCCCGATTCTGCAAGCCCCCCTTTTTTATGCGCACTGCCCTACGGAGTGGGCTTCTCCCAGTGGAAGCTGTAAAGGCTTTGCATGAATGGCATGGCGGCGACCTCGTAATCCTTCGTTTCCGCATACATGACAAAGCTGAATTGCTCGTTTTCCATGGGGAGCAACACCACGAAGAATTTGTAGTTGCTGGCAAACAATTGGCCGGTGAAAACGAAGCGGATCGTTTCGTGCCCGTCGATGCGCAGCGGGTTTTTCATCATGTCAAACAACTCCACATTCTTGGCGAGGGGGGGCAGGAGCGCCTGGGCGCGTTTCATGAGCACATCCTGCCCATCCGTGTCCCAGGATGGAGTCGGCACACCTTCCTGATGGCTGATCTCCGCGCGGGCGCTGCTCGTTCCGTTGGGAGGCTGCAGGGCGGTCGCTTTTGCGTCCCCGGAGCAGGACCACCCCGGTGGCGGTGCGTAAATAATGATTTGCTTCCCATGGACGAACTTGATTCCCCTGTATTTCACTTGGTCGATCAAATACTCATGGGACTGTGGCGTGAGATCGGCGGGGGTTGCATGGAGCGAGTTTCCGGCGAGAAAGAGCGCCCCCAGGAGCAAAGCGGCAAGGTGTCTGTCAACGTGTTTCATGGCAGTTATTGAACGGTTCTGGAATACCACTGTTTGCGGAAATACATCTTGGCGCCGCCGCCTGCGATCGTCTTGCGGCTTCCACCGCCCCCCATGCCCCCGGGCCCGCTTCCGCCGGCCGCCAGCAGCGGGACGCCGTAGTTCACGAAATTTTTGTCATAGCCCCAGTTGCGGGTCGGTGCGCTATAAACACCGCTGGATTTCCAGGGCCCGGTTGCTTGCTGGCTCGGGAAAAGGATCACCATCGACCCAATGTAGTTGAAACGGACGCTGGTCCAGTTCTCCAGGAAACGGGGATAGTTTTCCACGCCCCCGCTATAGTTTGAGTTGGTGGTGGGCACGTTGCCAGCGAGAAAAGCCGCATTAATGGTCGTCGCCGACGCGGTGGGACTGGTGCCGGAATTCGCATCGCTCCATCTGTTGGAAAGAACATTGATCGCGTCGGCGACGATGGCTGCCGGCTGCCAATAGTAGGTGTTGGTTTGGTTGGTGATGGGGTCGGTGTAGGTGATCCATCCATTCGGGTTTGTCACCGTGGTGGGGTCGGGTTTGGTCGGGTCGGGCCAGGTGCCGGTGCGCGAGTTGGAAACGGGTTGGTTGCTTGCACTCCCCCCGGTATTGTAATCCCCCTGAACATAGACGGGATTTTGGCTGACGACCGTCAGCCCCCCGGTGGGCATTACATAGCCGTTTTTCAGGCGGATGGCCGGTTCCGTTTTCTGAATAGGTGCAGAGGTTGTCCCTGTCACCTGCCCTTGCTTGTTTTTGGTATATACCCCGGCAACATAGGGCTTTGTGGGCCGCGCATCGTTGATGATGATGCCCAATCCCGTATCCGCTGAGGCGGTGACAGCCCCGGCATCCACTGCAGCCTTGAGAGCCCCGACATCCACCGAGGTCGTTTGCATGGTGGCGTTGGCATTGCTGTCTGCCTCCCGCGCATCATTAAACGAGTCCGTGGTTGTCAGAATCTTGGTCAGCACGGTGCCGTTTTTCGTGAGGCCGGTGACAAAGGCCTTGTAAAGGTCCGTTGTGCTTCCATACGTGTTGCCATTTCCATCGGTAATGGAGACGACTGCCGGTTGCCGGATGTCGTGCGTGGAGTTGTCGATGGTAATGGTGTAATCCGCGATATTGGACATCCGGAGGGTTGCCAGGTGTTGGTAGTCGAAGGGCTGGGAAGGGTCCGTCCGGGCGTCGCCAGGGCTGAGGGGATCCGGGTTGGTCGTCAGGGGAAAAACGGCCGGCTCGATCATCTCATGGTAGCTGTCATTGTTCGGATTGGTGTCATAGGGCAAGACGGCACCCCAGGCATCCGTGGTGGTCGTGCTGGTGCTTTGGATCAACTGACTGGGGTTGACGTCCAGCGGCGTAACCGAGCCCGCGTTGATGTTTTTGTAGGTCCACCCGCTTCCGTTGGGCGTCGTATAGGTGTCACTGTGTTGAGGGTCGTTGTAGGGACCGACCGTGGGTGAGGAATTTCTCATTCGCCCGGCATAAATCCCGTCGAAGGGGGAGTTGCTGTTGTTCGGATTCGTCATCTTTACGCCTTCCACGGCGTCCGTAAAGGTGACCTGTCCCCCGCCTGCGCCCACATACATGGTGGAATTGGTATGCACCGGGCCATTGATGGTCATGGCTGGGCCAGGGTGAATTTCCAAGTAGGAGTGGGCGAAGATGGCGTAGTTGAGAAACGATTTCACTTGGTATTCAAACACCCGGCTCAAGTGGGCTGTGACATTCTGGCCGGTTGGGGTCGGGAGCGTCACGTCCACGGTGGCCAGGCAACGGTAGGCCCGGCCTTCCTTGAGGCCATCCTTTCCATTGGTGACCACGGGGCCTGCCGTGCCGGTTGCCGCCACCCTCCCCTGCGTATCGAGCGGTTCAATGGTGTAGGTGGTAAATACCTGCGTGGGCGCTTGGGTGAGATTCGCGGTCGAAAAATTGGTGACGGTGGGAAAATAATCGTTTTTGAGTTCGGGGAACGCAGCGCCTGTCGGCGCTTTTCCCGCAAGGTAAGCCTTAAAATAGGCTCCGTTGGGGCACAAATCACCATAGTTCCGGTTGGGATCGGTGGAGTAGGTGGTAATGGTATCCTTGAACTGGGCGAACAACATCTCCAGCGCGGAGTCTCCCACCGCAAGGGCTTGTTGGCGGATGTTGATGCGCGTGGCATTGCGCCCGGTGAAGAAGGAAAAGTCGAAGGCAGCCCAAGCCAGGGTGAACAAGGTGACGACCATCAAGAGGGTCACAATCAAAGTGCTGCCTTGGCTTCGATTGGCTGTTCGCTTTTTGGGGGATTGTGTTTTCATCACATTAGAGAAACGCTTTAGCGTACCATTTCATCGAACAACTGCATTCGGCTCCAGACATCCACGTCATAGAGGATCATATCGGAGTTGGCACCCCGGAACCGGTTGTTGGCATCGCTGCTGGCTCCACTGAGGGTGCTGTAATCTGGGTTGGATGCCGTCAGGCGGATGCGGACAACCCGTCGACCGTCATCGGCATTGGAAAGGAAGTTGGTGACGTAAGGCCACGGCATGGAGAACGGCTTTGCTTGCGTCCAAGCGCTGCTGGTGGGGACCACGTTGCGCATGACGACCTCCCAGCTCCCATCGTAATTGAGGCGGATCATATCCGTGCCGCACATAAAATAATTGACCGGCGCCACGAGGTAGGCGAACACCACGGCGGTGGTGCTGTAAATGCGGGTGCCATTGGTTTGAAAGGCTAGTCCCAGAGTGCCCGAGAGGGTACAGGTGGCCACCAGCGTGCTCGTGCTCGCACTCCCGCTGGTGGCAGGGGTTCCGGCGATCGACACGGCGGTGATTTTTCGATCCAACATGGCGTAGTTGCTGCCCGAGACAAGGGGGCACACGCTTGGAATGACCAGATGCAATCCGTTTGTGGCGGAGAGAAGGAGCGCTTGATCATTGCTGTCAACGAGTTCCAGACTGACGGTGGAGGAGCTTGCGGAATAGGTGCCAAGGGCAACGGGATAGCCCGCCTCGGTAGCGGTGTAAGAACCGGAGGTGGCCGTCGTGTATTGCTGGGTGACGATCCTATAAATTTGCACTCCTTCGGCGGGCCCGGTGCCGCTAACGACCGCCGGATTAAAGCTCCAGCTTGCCATCTTCCCCTGTCCCCAGGATTTTGTGCCGGCACCGGAAAAACCGCTTGGAATCGTCCCCGTTGCCACGGCCAGCGTCCCCGTCAATTGCGGCGAGGCCAGCGCCAGGTGCATGTCCTCCGTAAGGCGTTGCATCGGGCTGACCACGTTCATGTGCGCCAGATTAAGAGAAAGGTTTCTGGTCACCAGCCGCGTCCCGCCCCAGATGATGAAAAAGACGAGCAGCATGCAGATCGATCCCACCGTGGTGGCGATAAGCATCTCGATGAGGGTGTATCCTTTTGTGTGTGGAAAGCGGTGCAATCTCATACGTCAGGGGCGCGCAGGCAGCTCATCTGGACGTTGTAGGGGAGCCCGCGATACTGGTAATTCAGATTTATATTGATCATGCGCAACTTCACGGTGCCGGAGGTGAAGGGGTTGATGTCCTGGATGACGGTCGTCAAGGTTCCCGTCACAATCGCCTGAACGCTCCCGCTTGTGGCGAGGGCGTCGGAATTGATGAGGATGTTCACCGACTCATTGACGGGGGTGCCGAGCACCACGGTATTGGTGCCGCAAAGCATCAAAGCCGAAGGGGTGGTGTTGGAGCCGCTGGTGATGAACGGGTCCGCCCCGTTGATGGGGGTGAACGGACGCACGGAAAGAGCCTTATCCACCCGCGCTTGGACGTAATCGCTGGCAAGGGTGTTGAGACGGTTGCGGTCCGCGAAGTCGTTGACCTTCACGAAGCTGCTGTAAAGGCCGACGATGACGAGACCGATGATTCCGAGGGCGATCAGGCTTTCGACCAATGCAAAGGCGGCTTGAGAGCGAGTCGTAACGGGAACCGATGGGGCGTTTCTGGCAAGTATTATTCCTCTCATCACTAACCATTATCAGCAGGAATCGAACCAAACCGCAAACCAATCCGTCCCACAGATACTCCCCGGGGAAACAAGCACGCGGAGGGGGATTTCCCAACGATAAAAACTCTCCATCCCAAAACGGTTCCGCCTGTGGAACCAGGATGACGTTCCCCTCGTCTGCTGCCAGCTCTCAAACCGCGCTCACACGCCCAACCCCAAATCCGGCTGCTCTGGCGGGCGACCAAGCTTGGGCGGGGGAGAAGATTTGGCGGAGGGGGTGTTCTTTTGGGGAGGCGCTGGAGCAAGCTCGGGCTGGACAAACGAAGGTTCGCCGATGACGAGTTCGCCCAGAAAAACGCCGCCTTTTTCGACCACGATTCCCCGGGCATGCAGGGTTCCCTCCAGCCAGCCGCGCTTGGTGATTTTGACGACGCCATCCACAACCAAGTTGGCGGAGATTTTCCCCGAAATCTCGGCGGACTTCGCTTTGACGGTGCGGATGAATTCCACCTCGCAGCGTTTGGCGATGTCGATGTGCTTGGCTTCCAGGGAACCGGAAACTTTCCCCTTCCACTTGACGTGGGCGGTGCCGGTGCAGAGGAGGTTGCCGCGCAGCTTGCCCTCCAGGTAGGCCTCCCGGCAGGCCACTTTGGAGCTGGTGACGTCCGCCTTGGAACCGATGGTGACGGTCCCCTGGGTCTGGATGACCCGGCTGAAGGCGGTGTTGATCTTGAAATCGCTCAGGTCAATGTAGGCGCTGCACTGGGGACAGATGCTCGAGGAGGATGAGCTGCTGACCGTTTGGACCGCAGCACAATCAAAACAGGTGATTTCCCGGGTTTTTTGGCGCGCAAGAAAACCGCCGATGCGCGAAAGGAGCGAGGGTCGCTCCTGAGGCGGCAGGACGGGCTTGGGTTTGCCGGGTTCGTAGTGCTCGCCGCATTTGCGGCAAAAGGTGCTCTTGGCGTAGGGCGACTCGAGCTGTCTAAAGCCGCAATGCGGGCACGAAATGGCAACCTTGCCAGCGGACTGTGGCGTCTTGCTGGACACTGGATGAGGCGAAAGGATCGGCGCTGCGGATTAGCGACCGGGGATGACCTGCTGTTTGGGAAGTTCCGGGGTGCCGGTCTTGAGGGAGGCCCGGTTGGGGCTCACTTCGGACTTGCCGACAAACGTGGCGCCCTCTTCGATCACGAGGCGGGCAGCCTTCAAATCGCCAATCAACTGGGCGCGGCCCTTGAGTTCGCAGCGCTCTTCAACAGTGATATTGCCCTGCACCTTGCCATGCACGGTGACGGACTTGGTTTTGATTTCCCCGCGCACTTCGGAGTTTTCCCCGATGACGAGCACGCCTGCCGAGGTGATTTCGCCCTCGACTTTGCCGTCGATGGTCAGCTCGTTCTGAAATTTGATGGATCCTTTGATTTCGACATCAGCCGAAAGGTGGTTTTTTGTGGTCGTTAGGTCTGCCATATTCTGTTTGGGTTCTTGTGTGGAGATTGCTGCTTGGTCGCGCGCCTCAGGGGTTGGGTTCTTCTGGGGCAAAATTCGGTTAAACACGGGAGAGTATCACGGTGGGAAAATCCGATGTCAACCGGGTTTCAAACCTGAGAGACTCTAAAATTTGCAAAAACCGCCTGTTTTTGTGGATTTTACATCCCTCCGGCCAATTCCTCGGCGGGGTAGCTCCAGATTTCGCTCAAGGTGGGGTGGTAGTGCGGGATTTCTGCCAACTGCCGCGCCGTGGCCCGGAAACGCATGGCGACCACGATTTCGTGAATCAACTCGGAGGCGTGGGGGCCCACCGCCGCCGCGCCGACAATCTCTCCCGATTCCTCGCAGGCGAGGAGTTTCACAAAGCCGTCGGTTTCCCCCATGATGAGCGCTTTGCCGTGGTCGTCGAAGGGGTAAGTCGCCACGCGGTAGAGAGCCCCCTCCCCCTGCAATTCGCGTTCCGTGACGCCCGCCACGGCGATCTGCGGCTCGCTGAAGATGACGGAGAGGCGCAACCGGTAGTCCATTTCCTCCAGCGTGCGGGTGGCCTCATCTTCGCTGGCTCCCTTGACCAAGCGCGCGGCATTGCGGGCGGCAAGCTCCCCCTGTTGGACGGCGATGTGAACGATCTCGTAGGGCCCGGCGACATCCCCCGCCGCGAAAAGATGCGGCACGCCGGTTTGCTGCGTCCGCCCCACCGCCAGATGGCCGTGGGTTGTCTCCAGACCCGCTTTTTGAAGGTCCAGACCGGCGAGCTGCGGTTCTCGTCCCAGGGTGTAGATGATCTCCTGCGCCTCGACTGCGCGGGTTTTCCCGGCATGCGTGAAAACAATCCGCTTGAGCCCCTCCCCCGCGCGTTCCGCCCGCACGAGCTGCGTGTGGCAAACCACGTTGATTCCCCGCTTGCGGTAAGCCGCAGCGAGGCTCCTCGCCACATCCCCGTCCATCTCCTTGAGGAGTTGTTCGCTGCGCTGAATCAGTGTCACTTCCGTTCCCAGCGCCGAATAAAAATGGGCGAACTCCACGCCGGTCGCCCCACCGCCCAGGATGATCACGGACTTGGGAACGTGCGTGGCGGTGAGCACCTCGTCGCTGGTCCAGTAGCCAAGTTCCTGCAAGCCCGGCACCTCGACGATTTTCAACCGCGAACCGGTCGCGAGAAGGAACGTCCGGGAGGTCAACCGCCGGAGCGCGCCCTCGGGCGTGCGGATTTCCACGCAGTGGGGGTCCACAAAAGCGGCCCAGCCGCGAATGAACTCGAAGCGCCCGCTCTCGAGTTGCTTGGCGCGGTAGTCGGCGAACTCCCCGACCCAGCGCCGCTTGCGGGCTTGCATTTCCGGGGCCGAGAACCCCACGGGGCCTGTCACCAAGCCAAACTCGGAGGCCTGGCGCAATGCCAGGAAACGGTTGGCGGACTCGATGAGCGTCTTGCTGGGCATGCACCCGCGCAGAATGCAAAGGCCGCCCACTTCCTGCGCGCCCTCCACCACGGCCACGCGCAATCCCAAGGCAGCAGCGGTGGAGGCGGCGGCGTAACCAGCGCTGCCACCGCCCAAAACAATGAAGTCGAAGTCAGTCATAATCCAAGGGTCTCAACCACGAGGCGGAGGATAGCGGGAACGCGCTAAAACGCCAACAACCAAAGAGCCGGTGGCCCGGCTCTTTGGCGCTGGATTTTGGTGAAAAATAGGGGGAGCGCCTCTTCCTACATCAACCTCAGCGAAGTGAGCAGGCTGGCGTCGATTTTGCCGCAAGGGGGCAGTCCGGCTGCCGCCTTGTAAGCGCGAATCGCCGCCCGGGTCTCGGGTCCGTTCACTCCGTCAATCCGCCCGCAATAAAACCCCTTGCTCTTCAAGATGCGCTGCACGTTGCTGACCACATCTCCGGTTCCCGTGGCAGGGCAGCCGCCAACATTGACCACCTCCCGTGCGCCGACAACCGCCGGATAGGTGTAGTTGGAATACGTGACAGGCACGCTGGGATAGCTTTGGGGATAGGTGTAGTTTGAATAGCTGGGGTAGGTGTAGGCAGGGTAACTGTAGTTCGGATAGTTGTACCCGTAACCTCCGTAATAGTTGGAATATGGGTAATCGTAGGGGTAGTAGGAATATCCGCCGCCGACCACGACGACGGCGCCGGGTGCCGGCCGATGACCTCGCACACGTACCAGCGGGTCCGCCGCGATTCCTTGTGGTTCCAAACCTGGACTTCGTGCGTCGCGTTCATCGTGTTCCCTCAGTTCTTGATGTCCTGGGCGACCTTGCGGAGCATGGCCTCGGCCAGCGCCATCTCGGCGTCGCTGCCCTCGGCCAGTTCGATCCGGATGTAGGTCCCGAGCAGCCCGCGCCCCAGGATCCCGCAATCGGCGTGCGGGTCGATGCACCACCGGGCGTCCCGGCTGGCTTCGCAAATGCGGGCGGCGATCCGGAAGGTCTCGGCGGCGACCAGGCGCCAGTGGGTGCCCTTCTCGTTCCACCGGAGGTTCAGGTCCAGGCACCCGCCGCCCAGGCTCTTCACGATCGCGGTCCCGATCAGGTTC
>Ga0118677_10005165_pt2 | contig 22656 bp, 16 predicted proteins | sample AliMusrvi5mmetaG_FD_86154 | JGI IMG/M metagenome (GOLD analysis project Ga0118677, IMG submission 86154)
CGCCTTGTTGCACGATGGGCGCCCAGTTCCATGGATAGGCGCCGAGCGCGAACCACCCTTCGAGCGTCAGGGCGGTGCCTGTGAGTTCCGGAGCCTTGTCGGCGGGGATGGTCACCGCGGTATGATAGCCGTCGAACTCTAGCGCGGTACCTGAAACGCCCTTTTTCCAGCAGGACTTCGCGCCGCTAACAGGAAGTTTGGTCATGGAGATCGCTTCGGTGGTTTCATTGCCCAGTCCCTCGTCGAACTTGAACCACAAAATCGGAGTGTCCACCACGGGTCCCTTCAGAGGGTTGCCCTCGATCGCGGACGTAGGTGGTGGTGGATCGACATTTTCCGTGCGTTTGGTTTCCACGACACAATCCGGCGTGAGTTGCAGGATTTGCCGGGGTAACCGACCGGGGTAGCGACTGCGCGGCGTGTCTGTGCCGTCATCGAAATAGCGGTCCACACTTCCGTTAGACCTGATGTGGAACGTCTCATCGACAAAGCGGTTCGGGTTGACGTTGCCATGGGGATTGCCCGCGGTGAAGTTTGGCAGGTACCGCCAATGCACCAAAACAAAGGCGGGACCGGTTTCCACCACCTCGACGTGCGAATACACATTCAGGCGGTCCGGCATGGATTTCGGGCCATCGCCGCTGCGGGGGATGATTTCGTCGAGGTTCCACTGGCCCTTGTCGGTTTTCCAATACGGCAGGTAGCTGGTGCCACGCCAGAAAACGAGTTGCCCGCCCGCCTGGGGGACTCGCACGACAAGGTCGGCATCCTTGCCGGTGCGGGAAAATTTCTCCCAATCCTGACCGGTTTCCAGGCGGGTGTAATACGCGCCGAAGCCAAGCGGGCCGGCCGCTGGGCAGGTGGCGGCAAAAAACGGCAGGCACAAGGAGACAAGGATCGGTTTCATGGTTCGCAAGGGGTGATGGGAGACAGGATAGGAGCGTCCGCCGCGAGGGCAAGCCGGGATTATTCCGTGGCCATGTTTGTACCAGGAAATCCCGCCGGGTACTCCGACCTCAAAATGGAACTTGCGGGGAGAAAGGAGGGCCGGTTAATCTCAGTAGCGTGTTTGGCGGTTTGTGGCTAATGTTGCGGTCTGTCGATCAACATCATAGCCCATGAACTCAGTTCGTTACCAGATCGCGAGGCTTGACCCATCGGTCCACGAGCGGGCGGGGTTTGATTGTGGGGTGGATGCGTTGAACCGCTATCTGAGAGAGACGGCCGCGCAGGACATGAAACGCAAGGCGGCGGGATGCTGGGTTCTCTCTCCGGTTGCGGAACCGCGAGCAATCCTCGGGTATTACACCTTGTCAGCGGAAGCGGTTGATATCCGGGAATTGGGCGCTGCCGATCCCGAGGCGGTAAAGCGCGTGCCACGCTATCCGCGGTTGGGAGCCGTGCTGTTAGGGCGTCTGGCGGTGGCGAAACGCCAACACCGGATGGGCTTGGGGGAACTCCTGTTATATGACGCCATGCATCGCGCCCTGCGGGCGGAAATTCCCACCGTCCTGATGGTCACCGACCCGAAGGACCGGCAGGCGGAGGAGTTCTATCGCAAGCACGGGTTTCAGCAACTCAACGCGGAGCGTCTTTGCATCACAATGCGGCGGATCGCGGAAGTTTTGGCGATGCCGGATTCACATCGCTGATGACGGATTCGCGATACCGAGCCGGCGATTTCCTCATGGCAGCGGTGGCCGGCGCAACGGGGGCGAGCAATGCCTCGACAAGTCGGCGTGATTCTTCCGCCGTGAACCGAATCACCCCGTCCTCCCGGATCAAGGTCTCGGCCGCGTTCCGGGCGTGGGCGATGACAAAGCTCGCCACGGACAGCCCGGCCACCGCCGCGCCGCGTTCGATCAGCACCTTGTCGGCTCGCGTCACCCTCGCCACCAGGCGGTCATCCTTGGTGCGTGTGGGACGTTTTGAGGGGGATGCGGCTCGCGACATGGAAGGACTGTACACACAAATGGCGCACAGAGCAAGCGGAATCCGCCAAAAAGGCGGGATTCATCGGGTGAATCAATTGGGATGATGCGATCCAGACATCAAGACCGCGGTCGCCAGAGTGACAACCGCGACCCGGAGGCTGCGTGCTATGCCGGTTTGGAATTCAGCAGAAAACCTAAAAACCGGCCCTTAAAATGGGTTGCCTTAGGAAATGATCCTGCTTGCTTTCGTAATGGGGCGTGCCAATAGCCGCTTTCAGCAAACGAATCTTCTCCTCCCTCCATGACCCAATCCCACCAAACCATCGATCACGCCCTGGCGATGCTTTTCTGCTGTGCCGGCCACCGCGCCGCAGCGGAAGCGCCCGCCACGGGCTTCTACAACGCAGGGCTTGCGGCCGCAGAAGCCGCCCTCGAACTGGGCATGCCGTTCACCGACAACGCAGTCTTCCAAAAGCAGGTTTTTCCGATGGCTTCAACCTCTACAACAAGGACGGCCTGCCAGCCTCTCCGTTCAGCACCTGCGGCTTCTAGCACGCGCTGAACCACCCGGACATGCGCCTTCAACCCAAAATCCGAAATTGAAATCCTTCGATGAGAATAGGAACCACAGATTACGCAGATTACGCAGATTACACGGATTTCTTGATTTGGAATATTTCACCATTTGCAGCTTCGGAGAAATTGCAAATGGAACCTATTTCACTCTGTGGAATCCGTGTAATCTGTGGTTAATCTATCCGACGTCTGGAATGGCAAGGACGGTTTCGTCGCACCCTCAAAATTGATTATGAATCACCATCCGACACACTCACCGATGATATGAAAACGAAATCATTATCTTCCTTGTTGCCACTGTTAGTTTTGTGCGGAGCGAGTGCCTTTGCGGCGCAGGACGGACTTCCCGGGAAGCGGGTGGTGTGGTCGGATACGCCGGTGGTCATACAAGCGGACGCCGCGAGCCCCGCGAGGGAGTTCAAGAAAATCTGGGGTTCCTCGGTGTACCCCATCGGCAATGGCCGGCTGGGCGCCACGATCTTCGGAGGAATCGCCGAGGAGCATATCCAGTTCAACGAAGACACGTTGTGGACCGGTGATGAGAACGATACCGGAGCCTTCCAGAATTTCGGAGATATGCTCATCACGCTCGATGGCCACGCGGACGCCTCGCCGGGCGCGGTGAAATACCGGCGTGAACTGGATATCGAGAATGCACGGCACACGATCAGCTATGAACTGGCAGGCGTCCGTTACCGGCGCGAGTATTTCGCCAGCCATCCGGCCAACGTGCTGGTCTTCCGGTTCACCGCCGACAAAAAGGGTGCCTATACCGGAGCGGTCTCCCTCAAGAACGCCCATCAGGGCGAAACGAATGCAGCAGGCAACACGATCACTTTCTCTGGCACCCTCGACGGCAAGATGGGTTTGAACTATGAAGCCCAAGCCATGGTCCTGAACGAGGGTGGATCCGTCAGCGCGGCCAACGGGACTTTGACATTCAAGAATTGTGACAGCCTGGTCATCCTGTTGGATGCCGGAACCGACTACCTCAACCGGCGCGATAAGGGCTGGAAACAGGAACCGCCCCACCGGCCCATCTCGGAGCGGCTCGCCAAGGCGTCGAAGAGATCATTCGACGATTTGTCAGACGAGCACGTCAAGGACTACCGGGAGTTGTTTGGCCGGGTGACCTTGGATCTGGGTACGAGCGCAGCCGAAACACAAGACCTCACGACGGATGCTCGGCTGGCGGCGTACCGGCAGAACAAGCCGGATCCCGACCTCGAGGCAACCTTGTTCCAGCACGCGCGTTATCTCATGATCAGCAGTTCGCGGCCCGGCGACATGCCCGCCACCTTGCAGGGAGTTTGGAATCCGTACAACTCCCCCCCGTGGCGCAGTGATTACCATACGGATGTGAACGTGGAGATGAATTACTGGTTTGTTGACCAGGCCAATCTGTCAGAATGCTTCCAGCCTCTCGCCGAATGGGTGAACTCCATCCGCGAGGTGCGGCGCGAGGCCACCCACAAGGAGTTCAATGTGCGGGGCTGGGCAACACGCTCCGAGAATGGCATCTTCGGCGGCGCCACTTACAAATGGGTTCCCGGCGATGCCTCATGGGTGGCTCAGAACCTGTGGGATCACTATGCATTCACCCAGGACAAGGAATATCTGCGCACCCGCGCCTACCCCGTGCTGAAAGAGCTTTGCGAATACTGGGAGGACTCGCTGAAGGCGGATTCAAAGGGCCGACTGGTCAGCCCCATGAGCCAATCGCCCGAACACGGGCCGGTTTCCGAAGGCAATTCCTATGACCAGCAACTGGCGTGGGACCTCTTCACAAACTATATCCAGGCATCCGAGGAGCTGGACGTGGACAGCGAGTACCGCGCGAAAGTGGTCGCGATGAAGGCCAAGCTGCTAGGTCCGCAAATCGGCAAGTGGGGACAGTTGCAGGAGTGGGCCGAGGATCTGGACGATCCAAAGGATCAGCACCGGCACCTCTCGCACCTGATAGCGGTTCATCCTGGACGTCAAATTTCGCCGCTGACCACGCCGGAGTTGGCCGCGGCGGCAAAGGTTTCCATGAACGCGCGCGGTGACGGTGCCACCGGCTGGAGCAAGGTTTGGAAGATCAGCATCTGGGCGCGCCTTCACGATGGCGACCGAGCATACAAGCTGCTTGGTGAATTCATCAAAAACAACGTGTTTCCCAATCTTTGGGGCTTCCATCCGCCCTTCCAGATCGACTGCAACTTCGGGTATGCCGCGGGCGTCGGCGAGATGCTCGCCCAGTCCCACATGGGCTATATCCATTTGCTGCCGGCTCTGCCCAAGGCCTGGCCCACCGGATCTGTCAAAGGCCTGCGAGCGCGCGGCGGATATGAGTTGGACATGGAATGGCGTGACGGCAAACTGACTCGCGCAACGATCCGCAATGTATCGAGTCTCACCGCCGAGTGCGCGATTCGCTACCAGGACATCACCACGAAGATCGCCGTGCCCAAGGGTGAATCACGGGTGTTTCCGGGGCAGCAGATCCTCGGAAAATGAATATGCAAATGCAGTATGCTGCCGCCGGATGCGAGGTTTGCGCATGAGCACACACGCCACGTTCACCGCTCGCATTCTGCGCGAGGGCAAATGGTTCGTCGCCTTCTCCCCGGAATTCCCCGAGGGCAATGGCCAGGGGCTCACCGAGGAAGAGGCTCTTGACTCGCTTCGTGAGTCGATCCTCCTGCTGCTGGAAGACCGCCGCGAGGATGCCAGGGCCAGCTTGGGCAGCGGGGAACGGCTCATTCCGTTAGCCCTCGCATGAAGCGCAAGGATCTCATTCGCCATCTCGAAGCTCATGGCTGCCCACTGTAACGAGAGGGCGGGGCTCATTCAATCTACTGGAATCCAGCGACCGGACGCCGCGAACCCGTGCCCCGTCACACTGAAATCCCCGACTTGCTGGCACGGAAAATCTGCCGTGCCTTGGCAATCCCGGAGCCATGAAGCAGCCGTTTTCGGAATCCATGGAGATGATCGGGTACGGGTTTATGCCGAGTTGTGCGAGGTGGCGGAGGATGTGCTCCGGCATTTCGAGTTCACTGGCAAACCCCTGCCCAGTCGCCGTCCCCTGCCGATGATGAAGATGTGGTCGATGACTGCGGCTAGCATATCAGTGGCGGAAGCAGACGCCATGCTTCGAGTGAGAATGAGGAGCCCGAATTTCCCGCTTGCACACGCGCCGATCCGGTAATATCGTCCGTCTTACCATGAAGACTTTGACAGTGAAAATACCGGAAGCTCTCGAAACCAAGCTGCGACGCAAGGCGAAATCGGACAGGGAGACGGTTTCGGTAATCGTCCGGCGTGCCTTGGCGCGCGAATTGGAGGCGGATGCCACCGACTTTGCCAGGCTGGCGGCACCTTTCCTGGGCATGTTCTCGGGAGCTGCGGATCTTTCCACGCGCGAAGGTTATGGAAGTCACAAATCTTGTTGATGCGGGTCCCTTGATCGGATGGCTGAACGCAACCGACCAATGGCACGCCTGGGCAACCGGAATACTTTCCACGGTCCGGGGTCCGCTTTACACGAGCGAGATCGTGCTGGGTGAGGCATGCTGGCATCTGGGGGGCAACACCCGGCCGGTTCATGCCCTGCTCGGCCTCGTCCGGTTGGGTGCCATTCGCTTGCTAACCCCATGGCCGGAGCATCTTGAACGAACCCAGGAATTGATGCTCAAATACGAGCGGATGGACGCTGCCGACGCTTCGCTTGTGATCCTGTCAGAGATCCATCGGGAGGCGAGAATCATCACCACCGACCGTCGTGATTTTTCAGTCTATCGCCGCTTCGGCCGCCACAAGCTGCCAGCCGAGTTTCCTCCGGGCTAGCGCATGGTTTCCGGGATCCCGGCGTGAACGCTAATGGATTGCTTGAAAACCGTCCCTTAAAATGGGTTGCCTGAAGAAATGATCCTGCTTGCTTTCGTGAAGGGGCGTGCCAATAGCCACTTTCAGCAAACGAATCTTGTCCTCCCATTCATGACCCAACCCCACCGAACCATCGGCCTCGCCCTGGCGCTGCTTTTCTGCTGTACCGCCCACTGCGCTGCGACGGAAGCGCCCGCCACGGGCTTCTACAAGCAGCCCCCGCTGTTTTCCACCTGCCCGGATGAAATGGCATCGTCCCAGTCCATCGACCGCTTCGGGCCGGTCGGCATTGGCATCGAACTGGTCCAGCCCGCCTTCGTGATGATGGTCAAAAACGTCGAGAAGGGCTCGCCCGCCGATGCGACCGGCATGCTCAGCAAGGGCCAGATCATCGAGACTATCAACGGCCAAAAACTCGCCGACATCGACCCGCGCATCCAGTTGGGGCGGATCATCGAAGCGGCTGAAGCCAGCGACGGCGTGGTCAAGTTGCTGGTCAAGGACACCCCGGAGGCAGCGGCGCGTGAGGTCGTCGTCAAGATCCCGGTGCTCGGCGCCTATAGCAAGACCTGGCCGCTGGATTGCCCCAAGTCTGACAAGATCGTGCGCGGTTTCGCCGACTTTCTGGCCAATGGCTCCAGCAAGGGCTTTGGCGGCATCGGGATGTTGTTCCTGCTCTCGACCGGTGAGGAAAAGGACCTGGCAACCGTGCGCGATTGGGTGCGGGGCGCCGCCAGGAACGCTCCCGCCTACGCCTGGCACCTCGGCTACGGCGGCATCCCCTTGTGTGAATATTACCTGCGCACCGGCGATGCCGCGGCGTTGCCTGCGATCCAAGGCTGGGTGAATTCCGCGGTGAAGGGACAATACCTCGACGGCTGGGCCGGCCGCGGCGGGGTTCCGGCCGTCACCTACGGCGGCGGCGGAGGTCACCTCAACGCCGGCGGCACCGCGGTGGTCACGTTCCTGCTGCTGGCCAAGGAGTGCGGCGCGAATGTCCCCGACCAAGCGCTCCACGGGGCGCTCACCCATTTCTATCGCTTCGCCGCGCGCGGCAACAACCCGTACGGCGACAACCGGCCGGAGCAAGGCTTTGTCGATAACGGCAAGAACGGCAATCTCGCTTTCGCCATGGCGGCCGCGGCTTCACTCACCCCGAACGGCGAACAGTCGGTTTACGCCGGCGCCCGCGACGCCGCCGCAATGACCGGTTTCTACACCACCACCTTCATGCTCCATGGCCACACCGGCGGCGGCGTCGGCGAGATCTGGCGCAGTTCAGCCATGGGACTGCTCTATGCCAAGAAACCGGCGCAGTACCGTGAGTTCATGGACAACCGGAAGTGGCACTACGACCTGTCCCGCCGCTTCGATGGCTCGTTCGGCATCCTCGGCGGGGCCGCCTACGACACCATCGAATGGGGTGCCGGCTATGCCCTCACCTACACGATCCCACGCAAGACGCTGCGGATCACCGGCGCGCCGAAGACGCAGTTTTCGCACGAGTACCAGCTGCCGGATCGGCCGTGGGGCACCCGGGCCGACGATGCTTTCGCCTCGCTCGAAGCGGCGCCCGACGACAACGCCCAACGCCCGGATTTCTCCCGGGAAACGTTGGCTGCCGATTCGGCCAAACCGCTGCTGGTCCGGCTCTCGCAACCCGACGTCAGCGACGACATGCTGCGCCGCTACGTCCACCACCCCGATCACGTGATCCGACTGATCGCGGCGCGCAAGGCCATGGGCCTCAACACCGCTTACCTCGGCAAAGCCATCGACGGCGGCGGCAAGGTGCGGCCGGCCCTCGTGCTCGAATTCATCAAGTCGCAGGACCCTCGTGTCCGCCGCGCCGCGGTCGATGCCGTGGCCACCGCCCTTTCCGACGAGGCGCTGGTGGAATTCATCAAGCCGGAAATCCTCAACTGCTTGTTAGATATGCTAACGAATCCCGAGGAATCGTGGTGGGTCAAGGATGCCGTGCTGAACCTGTTCGGACGCACAACGGCGGATGTGGTCGCCCCGCATGTTGACCTCATCATCCCCTTCCTCAAGCACGAGGATTGGTGGCTGCAGAGCGCCGCGCTCACCGCGCTGACGCCCGTGGTGGCCGATGAGCGGTGTTACCAGAGAGTGCTGCCCGCCATCGGCGCGATGCTGCGCACCTGCCAACACTACAACGCCACTGGACCCATGGAGGGTATCCGCGAAAAACTCCAACAAGGCAGTCCTGAGGTTCTGAAACTGGCCGCGACATCGCTCAAGCAAGCCTACGCGGGGTACGCCGGGGAGAAGACCGCCCCCGGCGGGCAGAACATCGCCACCGTATATGACTCGCAAGTGAAGTTCCTCGCAGCATCCCTCGCAGGAATCCCGGGCGGTTACGACCTGCTCTATGAGATTGCCAAAGAGCAATTCCCGCACGAGTCGTTGCCTTATCCCGAAATCTTCCTCGGCGCGGACCCCGCCCAATTCGGCCCCAAGCTGAAACAAGCGATCGGGCCGATCATCCGCGATAAGCTCGTTTACGAATATATCGGCAGGAACCGCCCCTACCTGCTGTCCGAGGCCCAAGCCACCCGCCAAAGCAGCAACATCTCGACCGGGTTCGACGCTCTGGCCGACCTCTATCGCAAGGTTGGCGTCCACGACTACGACTGGCACCTCGCCGAAGCGAACCTGAAGGATGCCACCTGGGATTACTTCACCTTCGACCCGCCGGAGCAGCAAAAATTCGACTTCTCGCCATGGCGCTACCGCAACGTGACTTACCCGCAGGGAATGGAGAACTGGTTCACCCCCGGCTTCGACCCCGCCAACGCCGGTTGGAAAACAGGCCAGGCCCCGATCGGCCAATACCAAGGCAAGCTGGTCACCGACCCTGCTCCGCGTGGCAGGTTCAGTTCTCCGGAGCCGATGCGCACGCTTTGGGACAAGGAAGTTTTGTTAGTCCGCGGCACCTTCCAACTCCCGCCGCCAAAACCGGGCTGCCTCTATCGAATCGTTGTCAGCACCGGCTTGTTCGTCGGTGCCGGCGATGGCTACCGGCTTTACCTCAATGGCAAACAATTGGTCGAGGTCAAGGAAGGCATCGGCCGGGGCAGCGGCGGCACCCTCCGCGGCGCCTTCATCACCAGGGAACTCCTCGATGAGTTCGCCAAGGGTCCCGTCACTCTCGCCGCCACCACCTTCCTCCGCTACGGCGACCGCGCGATCGTCACCATGCCGCCGGTCCCCCAGGGAATCTTCAGCATGTGGATCGAGGAAATGAAACTCCCGCCCCTCGATGACGCAACGCTGCGCAAGACCGCCACCGTCATCCCCATGCTCTCATCCGCATGGCAGGAAAATCAGGATCCCGACAACAAGGAGTTGCAGACCGCCGACGACCGGTTCCACTACGACGGCAAATTCATCGCCAACCCGAAATTGTTAGGCTCGTGGACAGCCGTCGCCCTGGTGCCGGCCATCGACGGGTTTGATCCCGCCAAACCGGTCGATGCCAACCGCGCGACAATCAAGGCGCTCACCCTCAAGGCGGACGGTCTAACAGACAAGTCGGCGCGGATCTGGTCCGGCGACATGCTGATGGACCTCGACAGTTATCAGGCCATGAAGATGACACTCAAGACCCTTGGTGGCGGCGAGTACCTGTTCGTCGAAGCCGGTGGTTTCAGCGACAAAAACCCGGCGGGATGGAAGTCGCCGCTGATCGTGATGAAGCGGAACTAACATAGGCAGCGGCTGGCGGGAACCGGGGGTTGCCTGCAATTGTCCGTTGGGAATTCAGTCGAAAAGCTCCTTTGCCAAGCCGCTTTGGCGGATCATGGAACGGATGGTTCCGGCAGGAATGTCTTTCCGGGGATGCGGAACGATCACCCTATGGCCGTGGTCGTCGCGAAACTTGGCGTGACTGCCACGCTGGGAGACAAAAGCATCCGAGGAAAGCCTCTTGAACATGCCGGTAGGGGACTTCAGGCTATGGCAAGTTCTCCCACCGAGACGTCCGAAATGCGCGCCATGGGCTCCGAATCCAACTCGTCCTCCAGGTAGAGTTCCACCGCTTCCCCGAGCATCGTCAGCGCCTCCTCCTTGGTGCTTCCGAAACTGGACACATCAAAGTCGAGACACTGCGCGACGTAATCGGAGTCCTCGCGGTATAGGGTGTAGTGGATCTGCCTCACAACCTAAAGCTGGCGGAGCACCAAGGAAGTTGCAAGATCATATTGCTAACGAGGCGCCGCCCAAGACCCCAGAGAGAGTTTCGCCAGTCGTTTCCGCAGGTGCGGGTGGATGTCGATTTTCACAGCTTGCCGGTGAACGGTTTTGTCTGGCCTGCAGCGCGCGCCGGCCGCACCGCGGTTTTCACCACTTTGTAAGCGCTCCCGTGTCCATTTCCCGTGCCGGTCCCCAAGAGACGAGGCTCACGAATGCAACTCGCGCAGAATGGCCTCCAAGCCGCGAAGACGGTAACGTCGGCACGCCTTGCGGATCGGGGTCAGATCGACCTCGGGATTGCGGCGCAGCAGTTCGACAATATCCGCCTTGGACTTGCTTCCGCCCGCGTACAACTTGAGGGCAACGAGTTGGGCGAGCGGGACGATCCGCAGCGTGCTGCCGGGATTGACCCGCACATCGTCGCCCGCGAGGGCATCCCGAATCGCGTCCGGAAAACGATCCCCGAAACTGACGATCTGCACCAGGCCAAACGGACCGGAGACGTCGATGACTCCGCCGAGAGGATCGTCACCATCCGGTTCGCTCAGCTCAGCCGTGAACTGTTCCTCGTCGCGCAGGGCTGCCACGAGCATTCGCATGCCCGCCAAGTCCGCAACCACTCCCAGATCGATATCCTCGGTGTGGCGAACGTAGCGGTAGGCGGCCAGTGCGACGGCCCCGATGACCACCGCCGGGACGCCATGCCTTTCTAACAATCCGGCGACCCGCTCCGCCGCCTGCAGGTTGGCTTCAGGATCGATCATCGCCTGGTTCTGCTTGCTTGACCGGATGCAGCCACGAGAACCGCTGGCGCATGGAAAGCGCAGCCTTGATGCGCTCCTCAACGCTCATCCTTTGGACGCGCTCGATTTCCGCGCGCAATGCCGCCTCCGCGCAACCGCTGCGGCGGGGCCGATGTCGTTGGGGTTCTGATTGCTGCATCGCCACAGTATGTTCCACCCACCGGCGCTCAGCAAGCCCGAATCAGCAGGTCTGCGCTTTTCGATGAATCGATGGGAAGGCGACACCAGGTAGCATGACGACCGACCGCCGCACCACCCGGATTCGGCAAAACCGCCCCTGAAAATGGGTTGCCTTGAAGAATGATCCTACTTGCTTTCGTAAAGGGACGTGCCATTAGCCACTTTCGCGCAAGCGTATCTTCGCATCCCGCCGCACCAACCGGGCATGTGCCTTCTAAGAAGTCGGATAGAACCCACCCAACACAATACGAATCATGAAATCACCTATCACGGCATGCTGTCTCGCGCTTGCGTTTGCCGGCCCGGTGGCCGCGGCCGAAACGCCGGCCGCCGGCGGCACCCCGGACGCCACTGCGATCGAGCACATCAAGGCCTACTGCCTCGACTTCAACTGGGCGGTGACCGACCGCAAACGCAAGCCCTTCGCCAGCCCTGGAACTTGGGCCGATGCCGATCCGGCGCAACATGTGGCGTGGTACAAGACGATCGGCGCGAATGTCATCCAGACCTTCTGCGTTTCCAATAACGGCTATGCATGGTACAAGAATGGAGTCGTTCCCGAGCAGCCGGGATTGAAGCACGACTTCCTGCCCGAGGTCGTGAAACTGGGGCACCAGGAAGGCATGCTCGTGATGGGATACTTCTGTATCGCCGCCAACCAGAAATGGGGAATCGACCATCCCGACCTGAGCTACGGCACGTCGACCACCTATCACATTCCCTACACCGACGAATACCTCGCCTATCTAACATCCTCGATCGGCGACGCGGTGAGGAAGACCGGCATCGACGGCTTCATGTTCGATTGGATGTGGATGCCCGAGAGAAACTCCACCTCCGGCAAATGGCTCGACTGCGAGAAAAAACTCTACCAACAATTGATGGGCGAGGAATTTCCGGGTGAGGACAAACTGGTCCGGGGTTCGCCCCTATACCGCGCCTACGGCCGCAAGGCGCTCGACCGTTGTTGGAAAACGATCCGCAAGGCCGCCAAGGACGCCAACCCGAAGTGCATCCTCTGGCTTACCAGCAACCAGATCAACCATCCCATGCTCATTAACTCGGACATGTATAAGGAGGTGGATTGGATCATGAATGAGTGCGGCGACATGAAGCGCATCGAAGCCGTCAAAGCGATGATCGGTCCGCACACCCGCCTGATCACCTGCCTCGCCGACTGGAATGGCCAGGATGCCAGGCAACTCGTGCCCGAGGCACTCGCCGCTGGCGTCGGCCTCTACGGCTTCGCCGCGCCCCGCGACGATCACGGACTCGTGCCGCTGGACAAGATCCTCTCGCGGCCGGTGTCGGAATTGTTAGGAGATGACCGCAATATCGCGATGCTGGCCCAAGCCTATCACGGCACCCCGAGCGACTCCGCCTCGACCCCCCCGCCCGGCGGGCCAGCCGGGGTCGCCCCCACGATGATTGAGTCGCTCAGGCGGATCGGTTCGACCGAGGGCTTCAAGCCATATGACGGCAACCCGATCCTCAAGCCCGGTCCGGCGGGCAGTTTCGATGCGGGGGCACTCGGTTCGATGTGTGTCCTGCAGGTGGGGGATGTGCTCCACCTGTATTACGAGGCCTGGGGGGTGCGCGCCGCGAACAATGGTACCCCCAAAGAATTCGAGACGTTGCAGATTGGTCATGCCACGTCCACCGACGGCCTGCACTGGACGAAGGATCCACTCAATCCCGTGCTGCCACACGGCGGCAAGCCGGATTTTGACCGCACCGGTGTCTGGGACCCCTATGTGATCCATGAGGACGGGCAGTTCAAGATGTGGTACGGCGGCGGTGGCGGCAGCCAGTTGAATCTCGGTTGGGCCTATGCGACGTCAGAGGACGGGTCCCACTTCAAGAAAAAAGGCCTGATCGGCATCGGTGCCCAAACCAACACCGAGGATTGCCATGTGGTGCGCGACCCCAAGTCGGGGCACTATTACATGTACTATTGGTACGGCTGGGATGAACCCAATGCATTCAAGCTGGTGACCTCCGCCACCGCAACGGGATTTGATTTCAACGAGGCCCGTGGGCTCACCATCGAAGGGGATGCTTCCCCGATGTGCAAGTTCGGCCAGGTGCTCAGGGACGACGACGGCTGGCACCTGTTCTATTCGAATTTCGAGGACGGCCACTGCACTAACAGCATCGTGCGCTATGCGACGTCAAACGACGGCATTCACTGGAAAGCGCGCGTCAAGGGGCTGGTTAAAGGGCAGGACGCGGATGTGCTCCGCATCGCCGATGACTTGTACCTGATGGTTTACAGCCCGCAGGGTGGTTTTGACGCCAAGGGCACGGACATCCGCTTGGCGGTTTACAACGGCCGCTTGCCGGACCTGGCGAACAAGCCGCCGTTGGTTCCGGCGCCGGAATCGCGCTGAGAAGCATCTGGCCTTCCCTGCCGTTGCGAGATTCACCATTTGAACTAATATGTGTGTGCAACCCATTCCCGCAATCCTGCTGCTGGCGCTGGTGGGATCCTTCGCGGTGCGCGGTGCGGACCGCAATGAGGTGGATGATTTTTGGCAGTCACCGCCTGCCGCCGGACCGGCCAGCGGCGGGTTGCCCGTTCCGCAGCGCGGTTTCGTCAGCGTTGCGCCCGCCGAGACATGGGAGCAGGGATTGCTCAGCGGCAACGGCACCATCGGCGCCAATGCGTTGAGCCAGCCGCTCGATGAGACGATCACGTTCACCCACGCGCGCCTCTATCTGCCAGACGGCGCACCGACGCCCCCGCAGGCCACCGCCGCCCGCCTCAGCGAGGTGCGCCAGTTGATCGACCAGGGGCTCTATCAAGAGGCATACCAGAAAGGTCTCGAGATTTCCGGACGGAGTGACTTCCGCTACCCGGACGCGTTCATTCCGGCCTTCGACATGCGCATCCAGACCTCTGCGCAAGGTGAAGTGCGCGATTTCATGCGCAGCGTCGATTTCCAAACCGGCGTGGCGACCGTCCACTGGGCCGATGAGCGGGGGGTGTTTGAACGCCGCTTGTTCGTCTCCCGTGCCGATGGCGTGGCGGTCCTGCAGATCAGCGGACCCGCCGGTGGCGCGATCAACTGCACGATGAAACTCACGACCACGCAGCCGGGCCTGAAACTCCGCGAGGGCCTGCGCAAAGGATCTAACGAGATCTTCGCATCCCACGTCAGCGATGTCCGGGCGACAGCCGACGCCCATCATCTGACGTTCACCAGCAGATTCACGCGGGCCTATCCGGGCAGTGTGCAATCGCTGGACGGCGTTGCTCGAGTCGTCGCTTCGGGTGCCGCGATCACCAGCGAAGGCGACACGATGATCATCCGCCATGCCGAGTGCGTCGTGGTGCTGGTTCGCCTTGAACCGGTTTACGAAGCCGACCACTCGCAACTCGATGCGATTGCGGGGGCACTGGAGCAAATCACTCCCGATTACGCTCGGCTGCTCGACCGGCACGCGGCAATCCACGGCGAATTGTTCAACCGCGTGCGCCTGGACATCGGCGGCGGGGCGGAGCGCCGGTTGCCTGCCGAGCGCCTGCTGGAAATGTCGGACACCGAGAACCTCCCGCATGCCTTGATCGAGAAGGTCTTCGACGCCGGGCGCTACAACATCATCTCGGCCACCGGTGAGATGCCGCCAAATCTGCAGGGCATCTGGGCTGGAACCTATAAGTCGTTTTGGTCGGGCGGATTCACCCAAAACGGCAACCTGCCCACCGCCATCGCCGCGCTGATGCGCGGCAATACGCCGGAACTCATGCTCGCCTACACCCGGTACATCGAGTCCCTGGTGCCTTGCCTGCGCGTCAACGCCCGGCACGTGTTCGGTGCCCGCGGCCTGGTCCTACCCGCACACACGTCGGTGCACGGATACGGCCTGCTGCCAGTGGGCATGGGTGGTTCGGAGTGGGTGGGCGGAGCGCCTTGGGCGGCCCACTTCTTCTACGACTATTACCTCTACACCGGCGACCGCACGTTCCTCGCCCAGCACGCCCTGCCTTTCATGCAAGAGGCGGCGCTGTTTTTCGAGGATTTCCTCCAGGAGGGAGCGGACGGCAAATACGTATTCAATCCCTCGATCTCGCCCGAAAATTCGCCATTCCAAAGTTCCACCCAACTATCACTGAACTCCACGATGGACGTTGCGGCAGTCAAGGAACTGCTCGGCAACCTGATCGAGGCCTCGCGGACGCTTGACCTCAACCGGGAAAAAATTGCTCTCTGGGAAAAGATGCTCACCAAGATGCCCGACTACCTGTACAGCGAGCAGGGCATGGTCAAGGAATGGCTAACGCCCAAGCTCGGGGACCAACTCGACCACCGCCACTCCTCGCATCTCTACGCGCTTTTCGACGGCTTGCCCGAGGAGATCGCGCGCGACCCGAAGCTCAGGGAGGGCTTTCGCAGGATCATCGCCTTCAAACTCGAGCACCACTACAAGCAAGCCGGCTTCATGGCATTCGGCATTTCCCAGCTCGGCCAGGCCGCGACCAGTCTCGGGGAAAGCGAACTGGCCTATCAGGCGCTGGTGCGGCTCGCCAACAACTATTGGCTCAACAACCTCGCCTCGACCCACAATGTCAAGTCGGCGTTCAATATGGACATCAGCGGCGGGCTGCCGGCGCTGATTATCAAGATGCTGCTCGACTCGTCGCCCGGCGAGGTGAGACTGCTGCCCGCCCTGCCCAAGCCGTGGCCCGTCGGCACCCTGGATGGCGCGCTGTGCCGGGGACAAATTGAAGTTGAATCGCTCCAATGGCAAGCTGGCCGCATCCGCGTCGCCCTGCGCTCCGGCAAAGAGCAAACGATCACTCTAACCGCTCCCGCAAGAATCAGCAAGATCCACGTCGTTGCGGGCAACACCTCCATCAAGGACGCGGTTGACAATCGCGCCAACCGCGTGACGCTGCCCAAAGATCAGACCATAACGCTGGAACTCGAATTGCAACCCAACGACGAAAAACCGTGAATTGCCTCACACCGATGAAAGAACTAAACACGCGCAGAACACACACCCTATGAACCATCAACGAACACCAGCAATGTCGGCCCTTTGGTGCCTCGGCGTTCTGATCAGCGGCACGGTCCAGGCCCAGCATTTCGAATATAAGGAACATCACCTCGGACCCATCGGACTGTTCGGGGTCACCTCGCCACAGGACATCAAGATCACCAAGGTGCAGCCTGGCTCGCCGGCCGATGGCAAGATTCAGGTGGGCGATGTGATCGTCGCCGCGGGCGGAATCCCATTCAAGGATGACACCCGCCCGCAACTGGCCGCCGCCATCGACCAGGCGGAAACCGAAAAGGCCAAGGGCATCCTCAGCGTGACCCTGAAGGACGGCACCAAGGTCGACTTGCAGCTCAAGGTGCTGGGAACCTACAGCGATACGGCTCCATACAACTGCCCCAAGACCGATGCGATCATCACCCGCGCCGCGGATGCCCTGGTCAAGTCGCGGAATTTCACCGCCTCCGGCCTGCCCATCGGCCTGCTCGGGCTACTGGCCACCGGCGAACCAAAGTACATCGAGGTGGTTAGAAACGAACTCCACGCCGTCCCCTGGGCCAAGCCGGACATTGCACTGCCAATCGACAAATACAACATGGTCGCATGGAGTTGGGGCTATACGGCCATGCTGCTTTGCGAGTATTATCTGCTGACCGGCGACGAGTATGTGCTACCTGCCATCAAGGCGTACGCGGTGGCGATTGCCACCGGCAGGGATGCCGCGGGCCTGTGGGGACACGGCATCGCCTCCCTCGATCTCAACCGCGGCCAACTGCACGGTCGCCTCCCCGGCTATGCCGTGATGAACCAGTCGAGTCTGCCGCTGTTTGTCTCGTTGTTGCTGGCGGACAAGTGCGGGATCAAGCACCCCGAAGTGCAGGCCGGCATCCAACAGACCAACACGTTCTACGAAAGCTTCATCGGCAAAGGCACCCTGCCTTACGGCGTGCACAACCCCAACGTCGGTTCGTTCAACAACAACGGCATGAGCGGCCTGATCGCAGTGGCCTTCTCCCTGCACGGCAACCAGGATGGCGCCGCGTTCTTCTCCAGAATGGCGGCCGCAGCCCACAACACGATGGAAACCGGCCACACCGGCCACTATTTCAACCAACTCTGGACCGGCCTCGGCGCCGATCTCGCAGGCCCCGAAACCTCGGCGGCGTTCTTCCAGCAAACCCGCTGGCTGCACACGCTTAACCGCACCTGGGACGGCAACTTCACCTATGACGATTGCGAGGGCAAAGAGGGCAACTTCTCTTATCGCGGCCTCAGTGATGCTGGAGAGCACTTGCTCAATTACTGCCTCGGCCGCCACAAACTCTACATCACAGGCAGCCATGCCGACCCGTCGATCTGGCTGAAGGGCCGCGACGTCGGCGACACCATCGCCCTTGCCACTCTGGACCTCAAGGGCAAGAGCGACGAGGAACTGCTGGCCCTGTTCGACCATCCGATGCCAAAGGTGCGCGGCGAAGCCATCGAGATACTCCGCGAACGGGAACACAAACTCATCGGATCTATCAGAAAGATGCTCAAGCAAGGCACGGACCTGCAGCGGCAGAGCGCTTTCGGGTATTTCGGCAACGGCTGCCCGAAAGAACAACTCGCGCTGGCACAGGATGACCTGGTTTCCATCATGCGCGACCCGACGGAGAAGATGTCGGTACGGGCGCTTGCGGCTGACAGCTTGTGTGGGCTTGGCGAGGCGGCCTATCCGTATTTCGATGACCTGCTGCGGCTGGTGCTGGCCGACAAGCCGCAAGACCCGTTAGGAAAAATCGACGAACAACTGGGCGGCAGCCTCAACGTGTTGTGCAAGGACCCCTATGCCGCCGGACTGGTGAAGGACAAGCGACTGTTCTACGCTGTGGTCCTCAAGCTGCTCGACCACAAGCGCGCCAGCGGCCGCACCTCCGGCGCGAAGTTGATCGCCAACATCCCGCTCGGGGACTTCCATTATGTGGCCGACAAGATTGAATACATCATCGCCGACAAGGACCTCACCTATCACTCCTATCACAACCTGGGGCCCAAGACCGAGTCCATCTCGCTGCTGGCGAAGCTCAACATCGAAGGTGGCATCGAGTTCGCATTCGACACCCTCGAGGCCGAGGGCGGCAAGGCCGGCTTCAAGATCCGCATGCTCATGGATGTGCTGCCGAAATACGGCGCCAATGCCCAGTATGCCCTGCCGAAGATCAAGGCCGTCAATGCCGGCAAGTTCCAGAAACAGTGGGATGCCATGGTCAAGGAGATCGAGTCGGCCACCACAACCCGCAAGATGATCACCCTGGACGAGGCAAAACAGGCCGGAACCACGCCTTGATCCACGATGGGCCAGGCACCACACCGCGGGCCGCCAGTTTGACACATTGAACAAGCCAATCGAATATGATTCACCTGTATCATGAATACCCAATCGACGCTCAACAAAATCAACGCCGCGCTGCTGGCACTGGCCTTCGGAACGCTACACGCGGTGGCAACCGACGGGACCTGGAACCTTAACGGCAACGGCAACTGGAGCACCGAATCTAACTGGGTGGGTGACCAGATCGCCGACGGCGTGGGCGCGACGGCCACGTTCACAATTGGCGAATCCGGTAACCGGACCTACACCATCGACGACACATCGCGGACACTGGGCACCCTGATCTGGGGTCAAAATAGGAGCATTCACATCGCGTCCAGTGGCGGCGCGGTGCTGGTCCTCGACAACAACGGCAGCCCGTCCCAGGTCACTTTGACAACTGCCGCGGGTAATTCCCTTTACGTCGACGCCTCGATCCAGCTGAACGGCTCGCTCAACATTACCAACCAGAAGAATGCGGATAGTGCCAAACACATCGACTTCCAGAGCACCGGCGGCACTCTCACCAACATTTCTTCCGGCCCCGTGACGATCACCAACAACGGCGGCGGGACGGTGAATTTTTGGGGGACGATTGCTGACGGCCCAAACGGCTCCGTGTCCATCGTTCAGCAGGCGGGGTCTGGCATATATGCACTCACCCTGGCTGGCTCCAACAGCTACACCGGCACCACCACGGTCTCCGCGGGCGCGCTCAAACTCTCCGGCGCATTTACCAACAACATCGCTTCCTCGCCAACCATCAACGTTGCCGGCGGCGCGCTGCTCGATGTCAGCGGCCTGACCGGCGGCACGCTCGTGCTGGCCGCCGGTCAATCCCTCCAGGGCAGCGGCACGGTCACCGGCAGTCTCAACGGCGGCACCAACGGCATCGTTGCGCCCGGCGCTGCCACCGGCTTGCTCACCGTCAGCGGCGGTGCCAATCTCGCCACCGGCAGCCTCGCCATCGCCATCGACGACACCCAATCGCCCCAGTGCGGCAAACTGGGGGTCAGCGGTACGCTCGACATCTCCAACGCCACGCTCAATCTGACCGTCACCGGCGCGCCGACCCAAGCCGCCTACGTGATCGCCAGCTACGGCACGCTCAACCCCTCCGGCGGCCCGTTCCCGGCCGTCAACAACCTGCCCACCGGCTACGTGCTCGACTATGCCTACGGCGGCAACCAAATCGCCATCAAGCAGAGCGCTATCACCTGGACCGTCACCTTCCAAACCAACGGCGGCTCGGCGGTCCCGAGCCAAGCGGTACCCAGCGGTAGCACGGCCACCCAGCCGGCGGACCCGACCCAGACCGGCTTGGTGTTTGGCGGCTGGTATGGCGACGCCGGCCTGACCACCCCGTTCAACTTCGCCGCCCCGATCACGGCCGCTACCACGGTGTTTGCCAAGTGGAAGACATTCTATCAAAACTGGGCCAACGGCGCGGCCTTCACTGCCGACGCCAACCATGACGGCGTCAGCAACGGCGTGGCGTGGTTGTTGGGAGCCCCCCCGTTGCCTTCGTCATACAACGCCAACGGACTGCTGCCTAAGCCGGCCTACGAGGGAGGGCTGGTGCTTGTCTTCGATTGCTTGAGTGCGGCCAGTCGCGGAGCCGCGGTGCTCAAAGTGCAATACAGCAAGGACCTCGGCATCACCGACCTGTGGACCGGGCATGAAGCGGCGGTGCCCGGAATTGTGACCGACACCACCGTCAATAACGTGCACTTCGTCACCACCGCCAACGGCGCCCTGATCCACATCGTGGCGACCATTCCGGCGAGCCAGGCCTCGATCGGCGGCAAGCTCTTCGGCCGCCTGATTGCCACCGAAAACTGATTCGCCCAAAGTCACCGCCCCATGATCAGACTCCTCGCAGCGACGCCGTGCCCGGCGCTTGGAATCTCCGGTGCCAGGGATGACAAGGGCGGGTTCGTGGCAACCGCAGCGCTTGAGTCAAAAACCCATGCTTCCAAAATGAGGGCATCGTGCAGCAGTGAGCATATGTATGGGAACCGCCGTTGTAAACATCGGCCGCCGCGCCTTTGTCGAAGAGGGGCTTGCGCCCATCCACCTGGTCGCCGCGCGAAAAAGAGCCCACGGGCACCATCGCCGTGGAGCGCGCCTTGCGGGCCGTCCTCAAGCCATCCGGCCTGTAGTTGAGGCTTCCAGCCGCAACTCTTTTCTTCATCTTCGATTCATCTTTTCTTCCTGTTCCCAGACGACAAACCACCCATAACCGTCACTCCGCCCCGTCCTTCACCGCCCCGGCGGCTTTTTGAGCCGCGGGGGTTTTTCGCGCAGAGTGCCTGCATGGCTACGCTTCGTGGTCGCCGCGCAAAGGGATTGTCATGCTGCGCAATCCGGATGAGCAGCCGCGGCAATTCACTCTTGATGTGGGCACGGTGTTCGAATTGCCCGCGGATGCTGTTAGAACCTTCACCCTGCGCAGCCCGTGGGGCGAGGACACCGCGAAGCCCGGGTTGTCCGCCGCGGCAGGCCGACCGCTCATGCTCGCGCTGAAGCCGTTTCAAGTGCTTATCCTGGAAGCAACGCCATGAGCCATGGATTCACCCCGGACCTGCCGCGAAAAGCCGTGGATGGGACGATTTCGCTGGAGCTGGACGCTTACGACAAACCGACCCGAAAATGGGTGCGGCAGCCGGGAAAGAAATTCCTTGCGGCCGTCCTGCGCCGGGCAAAGTTGCCCCTTGACATACATCAAATCCACCACTCGTTGAGTGCGTCGCGCTCAAGCTGCTGTTTTCCTCAACCCGCAAGCAGACAACCCGCCGAGCCAAGACCCGAATCCATTTCCACGACGAGGAGCCTCACGAACCACCCGACCCAGTCAGACCTTGAATAAGAACTTGCAAACCAAAATCCGATTGGTGCTCACCGCCGCACTGGCCAGCCTGGCCCACACCGCCACCTGGGCCAACGCGGGGATCACCGTGAATTCGACTGCCACCTACATCGCTTCAGGCAACGGAAGTCCGGCAGGCACGTTCACGCCGTTTGCTGGCGTCCCCGCCGGCAGCGCGTCTAAGTTGGTTGTAGCCGTGAACGCCTACAATGGCAGCGGCGGTCTCAATATAAGCTCGATAACATTTGGCGGGGTCGCAATGACGCAGGCCATTGAATTCGATGCTCCTTATGGTAGAAATGCGCCTGACAATACTTACAAAGGACTGGCGGCCATCTGGTATCTGGACAGCCCCGCGGGAACCGGAGACATCTTGGTGCATGTGGCTGGCGGCGCTAATAACCTTGGCGGAATAGTCGCGTCGTATTTGTTGCTGTCCGGCACCGCTAGCGGCGTTTCTTCGGCTGTAAACTACGATTGGAAACCCGGCACCAGCGGTAGCACTGCAAGCGTGACGCTGAACAATGTGCCAGCCAATTCACTTGTGGTGGCGCAAAACGACATTTCAAACAGTTCCTTCGCGCCGACCGCGTCCACGCCGCTCACCCAGGTGGGCAACGGTAACACCGGCACAATCGGCGGAGCCTGCGGGTACGCAAACTCAGCAGGCGGGACGGTTACCCCGGCGTTCTCTTCATTGAGTGGCAGCGTGGTCATTACCGTCGCGGCCGCCTTCGCGCCCGCCGCCACTGCCCCCTACGCCACCTGGGCCGCCGGCCCATTTCCCTCTGGAAAAACGCTCACCGACACCAACCCGGCGCACGACTTCGATGGCGGTGGTCTCGCCACCGGCAT